>ENA-ORRH01000007-ORRH01000007.1-human-gut-metagenome-genome-assembly--contig:-NODE-7-length-270694-cov-19.0023_pt1 | contig 270694 bp, 232 predicted proteins | sample MGYA00242173_ERZ509130 | MGnify/ENA primary metagenome ERZ509130 (study PRJEB26280, sample SAMEA2338633) | human gut metagenome | biome: human gut; feature: human-associated habitat; material: faeces... | reverse complement strand
GCAGAAGAGCACATCAAGACAAATCTGGAAGAATATCTGGAGAAGGGCGTTGTGAAGTAAGACGGTGCTTACTGCCGGCTGCAGAAGCTGCCGTGATATGACAGGCAGGCTCAGATTTTGAATAAGACGATAAATGATAGAGAAAGAAGTGTACCAAAATGATGGAAAAAGACGCAAAAATATATGTTGCAGGCCACAGAGGGATGGTTGGCTCTGCGATCGTAAGAGAACTGGAAAGACAGGGCTATCACAATATTGTAACAAGAACCCATAAGGAACTGGATCTGACAAGACAGGATGCTGTAGAGGAATTTTTTGCGCAGGAAAAACCGGAATATGTGTTCCTGGCAGCAGCCAAGGTGGGCGGAATCGTGGCAAACCAGAATGCGCTGGCTGACTTTATGTATGATAATATGATCCTGGAGATGAATGCAATCCACAGCGCATGGAAAAACGGCTGTAAGAAGCTGGAGTTTCTTGGCTCTTCCTGCATTTATCCGCGTATGGCACCACAGCCGATGAAGGAAAGCTGCCTTTTGACTTCAGAGCTGGAGAAGACAAATGAAGCATATGCGCTTGCGAAGATCTCCGGTCTGAAATATTGTGAATTTTTAAATAAACAGTATGGAACAGATTATATTTCCGTAATGCCGACCAATCTGTACGGTCCAAATGATAACTATCACCCAACACATTCCCATGTACTGCCGGCGCTGATCCGCAGATTCCATGAGGCAAAAGAGGCAGGTCTTAAGGAAGTAACCTGCTGGGGAGATGGTTCACCGCTGCGTGAGTTCTTATACGTGGATGATCTGGCTAACCTTTGTGTGTTCCTGATGAACAACTACAGCGGAGATGAGACAGTCAACGCCGGAACAGGTAAGGAACTGACGATCAAAGAGCTGACAGAGCTTGTGGCAAAGGTGGTAGGATTTACGGGAGAGATCAAGTGGGATACGAGTAAGCCAAACGGAACACCGAGAAAGCTTCTGGATGTTTCAAAGGCTGAAAGCCTTGGCTGGAAATATAAAACAGAGCTGGAGGACGGTATCAGACTTGCTTATGAAGACTTCCTGCACAATCCGATGCGTGCGGAACGGTAAACCATAATAGCTGACGTATGGCAGAATCAGAAACCAAAAAGGAAGAAATAATTTATGTTAGAACTGAAAAATATATGTTATGAAGTAGAAGATAACAAAGAGATCATCCGGGATATCAGCCTGCAGATCGAGGATCATTTTGTAGCGATTACCGGACCGAACGGTGGAGGTAAGTCAACGCTTGCAAAGATCATTGCGGGAATTGTGAAACCGACAAGCGGTCAGATTCTGCTGGATGGTGAGGATATCACAGGATTGAATATCACAGAGCGTGCCAATAAGGGCATCAGCTTTGCATTCCAGCAGCCGGTGCATTTTAAAGGACTGACAGTCCGTGATCTTATTACGATCGCAGCGGGGAAAAAGCTTGGTGTCAATGAGATCTGCGATATTTTGTCGGAAGTGGGGCTTTGCGCGCGGGAATATATTGACCGCGAGATCAACAGCAGTCTTTCCGGCGGAGAACTGAAGCGTATTGAGATCGCCATGATCACGGCAAGAGGAACAAAGCTTTCCATCTTTGATGAACCGGAGGCAGGTATTGATCTCTGGAGTTTCAACAGCCTGATCCGCGTTTTCGAAAAGATGCGGGATGAGATTCAGGGAACGATCCTGATCATTTCTCATCAGGAACGTATTCTGGATATTGCGGAGAAGATCATTGTGATTGCGGATGGACAATTAAAAAAGATTGGTACAAAGCAGGAAGTACTGCCTGAGCTTCTCGGAACGGCAAAGGCGTGTCAGACACTGACAGAGAAGCTGTAGGAGGTAGAGCCATGGATTTAATACAGAAAAATTTACTTGAGCAGGTTGCGGGTCTGCATGAAATTCCGGAAGGTGCTTATAATATCCGGGCCAACGGACAGAAAATGGCAAGAAACACAACCGCAAATATTGATATTGTGTCTAAGACAGACAAGGATGGAATCGATATTATCATAAAGCCGGGAACGGTCAATGAAAGTGTACATATTCCGGTGCTCCTGTCGCAGAGTGGTCTGCAGGAATGTGTTTATAATGATTTTTATATAGGGGAAGGCGCAGATGTTACGATCGTGGCAGGCTGTGGAATCCACAACTGCGGCGTGGACACATCGCTTCATGCAGGGATACATACCTTCTATCTGGAAAAGGGTGCGCATGTCCGTTATATTGAACGCCACTACGGAGAAGGTGACGGTAACGGCGAAAATATCATGAATCCGCAGACGATCGTGCACATGCAGGAAGGTTCTTACATGGAAATGGAGACAACCCAGATCAAGGGGATCGATTCCACAGAGCGTATCACGCGTGCGGATATGGCAGAAAATGCAACACTGGAGATTCGTGAGAAGATCATGACACATGGCAGGCAGTATGCAAAAACTGACTTTGTGGTGGATATGAACGGAGACGGCTGCAGCTGCAATCTGGTATCACGTTCTGTTGCCAAAGGGCATTCCAAACAGGAGTTTTTCTCTGTAATGAATGGAAACGCTGCCTGTGCGGGACACAGCGAATGTGACGGTATCATTATGGAGAACGGTGTGGTGTCTGCAAGCCCGCAGCTTACTGCCAACAATATTGAGGCAAACCTGATCCACGAAGCGGCAATCGGTAAAATTGCCGGAGAACAACTGATCAAGCTCATGACACTCGGACTGACAGAAAAAGAAGCTGAGGAGCAGATCATTAACGGATTTTTAAAATAAGAAACAGAGGGTACCTATGAACATCTATTTTGCACCATTGGAAGGCATTACAGGATTTGTTTTGCGAAATGCATATGAATCCTGCTTTCCGGGAACGATCGATCGGTATTTTGCACCCTTTATCGCAGCCAGTTGTCGAAAGAAGCTGGCTGCCCGTGATTTAAGGGATGTTTTGCCCAAAAACAATACAGGGATCTGTCTGATCCCGCAGCTTCTTGCAAATAAGGGAGAGGATTTTATATCCACAGCGCAGATGCTGTATCAGTTTGGCTATCGGGAACTGAATCTGAATCTTGGTTGCCCATCGGCAACTGTTGTCACAAAGAAACGCGGCGCCGGACTTCTGGCAGAACCGGAGCTTTTAAAAGTATTTCTGACGGAATGCTATGACTGGGCCGAGGGAAAAGGTATAAGGCTTTCTATTAAAACAAGGATTGGGATGGCGGAGGAAGCGGAATGGGAGAAGCTGTTTTCTCTGTATGAAGCTTTTCCTGTTTCAGAGCTGATCATTCATCCGCGCCTGCGGGAAGATTACTATCAGGGAAGAATCCGTGAAGAAGCGTTTGCACAGGCTTACCGAAAGATCTGCACGGAGCACGAACAGCCTGCGGTGCAGCTGTGTTACAATGGAGATATTGTAAGAAAAGAACAGATACAGAAGTTAGCAGATGCTTACCCAAAGATGCCCGCTGTGATGATCGGCAGAGGCTTTTTGATGCGGCCTGGGTTTACGGAAAAGCTATCGGGGCAATCCGGGAATCTGCCGGGAGAAATAACAGAATCTGAAAGCCGGGAAAAGGGAAAAGCCGTGGACAGTGATAAGCTGTGGATATTCCATGACCGGATCTACGAAGGCTACCGGGCTTATCTGCAGGGCGACAAGCCGGTCCTGTTCAAGATGAAGGAGCTGTGGAGCTATCTGCAGGTCGGATTTAATGAAATTGCAGGAGGAAGCAATCCCAAAACAGATAAGCTTATGAAACAGCTGCGGAAATGCAGTATATGCGCTGATTACGACAGCGTGATCCGGCAGCTGAAACTGCTCTGCAGACAGAACTTAAAATGAACCTAAAACAGGAAAGAGGTTTTGCACAAAGCAAAGCCTCTATTTTTGTGAATTTCGTCTGCGAAAAACAGCTGTCTTTCGGTTGCAAAAGCAGGGGGAATAATCGATAATAAAATAGTGTCATATTTTCAATGCGCTAGTGGCAAAAATAAATAGGGCATAGAATAAGTATTGTATAAGGAAGGGAGATTTCATGAGAAAGAAGAGTTTAAACGGAAAGCGTGTGATGGCGTTTGTGCTTGCTTTTTCTCTGGTGCTGGGAGAAGCATCGGCAGTGGTGGCTGCACCGGCAGATGCCTCTGCGACTTGCGCAACGGAAACAGTTGCTGAGCAGGCACCGGAAGCAAAGACAGCAGAAGAAGCTGTGGCACTGGAAGCAGAGACAGCAGAAGAAGCTGTGGCACCGGAAAGCGTAGAAACAGAGGTACAGATACCAGAGACGGAAGATGCAGAGGATGCAGCACCGGAAGCCGGTTCTGTGGCAGAGGCTGAGGAGACAAGCGTTTCAGAAAATGATACAGAGATCACAGTTTCGGAAAATGATGCGGATCTGGATGCAGATGAGGCATATGATGGAAGCATTTCAAAAGTGATCGGACTGGAGGCGTCGGGAAGAGACTATGACGGTAGCTTTAAGGATGATAATGGGAATGTCGTATATCGTTATGTTGCGGTCCAGGATGCAGCCACATGCGTGGAAGCACCGGGAAAAATCGACGCAAATGCCGCAACGGGACTTTACAGCTATAACGGAAAACTTTATAGGTATGCATCATATGATAAATATCTGAATGTTACAACTTTTAGATCCTATAATGAAATTGCATTGCTGGGCAATCCAAAATCAGCTTATCTGGATGCTGCTACCCGGTTATATAAAGTTAACGGAACCTATTACAGCGACCTTGGTACAGTTAACATAAACGGAAAAGAATGTGCTTATTATAATGTAAAGGCAGAAAACAATATGCCGATGACAGGCAGCTTTTCCGATGATACAGCAGGTCTTCAGGCTTTCAGGAAGCAGTATGGCCGTTATACAAAATCAGATGCTTATTATCAGAAGCAGGGGCAGAATAAATATGACGTTTCACCGGATTATTATGCAGTAGGCGGCAAATGTTATAAAAATGCAGGCTACCATTCTGTTTATGAAGGCGGAAAACGTATCAAAAAGTACTATGGATATACGGAGATTGCATTGAATGCGCAAAATGTTACATTCAGCTGGAATACCCTTCATATAAAAGCCGACCAGAAAAACAGCGCCGGACAGGAGCTTTTAGTCGGATATGAAGTGGAGGTAAACGGCGCTCTTTTAAATACCGAATACAATGCACATGAAAAATCCGGTACACCACACCGGATGAGTTCCTATACCGGATTTACTTATGACAAGTACCTGACAAACGGTCAGTCAGTCAGACTGCGTGTACGTGGTCTGTACTATCATCAGGAAAATAAGGTGATCACAGAAAATGGTGTACAGAGTGGAAATACAGTCAATGTGATCGATGCATTTGGCGAATGGTCTGAACCATATACTTATACATATACAGCACCACAGGCGGTTGGTGCGGTTCCTTCTGTGACAGCCAGATATATTCCGGTAGCAACGGAGGTAAGCGGATCAGGATATTCAACCAATAAAAATAAGATCCGTATTACGTACACAACACTGGCAAATTGTGAAGATTATCGTATTTACAGAATCGCTTCCAAAAAGGCGATCAGTCTGACAACAGCTAATTTTAGTGACGTTTATTATAAGGATAGTGCAACATTACAGAAACTGGGGCTGAGCACGTCTGATTTTGCCGTAAATTATTTCTATTCCAGTGATACGGGCGAGCTTGAATTAACAACGGATAAAAATTACAGCTATTACTATTTTGCGGTTGTACCGTCAAGCCTGACCGATTATGAAAAATATTATAATGATCAGAGTCTCGAAACGATCAAAGCAGTAGCAGGTGTAACTGCTGCCCGGAATACACAGGTACTGACACCTGTAACCAATCTGCATGTGGAAAAATATTCCAATAATGACGGATCTTATGGAACAACAGGACCGAGACTGGTATGGGACGGAACAGATAAAAATGTAGTTGTATTTGCATATGAGGCAGCATCGTTCCCGGCATATTATACGACAAAGTTCCAGAAACCGAGTTCTGCAGATGGAGAAATGGAGTATCAGCTTTCGGATGCAGACCGGCTGGCATTAAATAAAGTGAAGTATACAACAGAATCCGGCTCTTATAATGCGAGCACGGCAATGAGTGATATGAATCTGGTACCGGGCAGAACTTATTATTTTGTCGCATATACCTATGACAAGAGTCTGCAGACCGGTGATCAGACACCGATCACTTATAAGACGACAAAGAAAATAAAGGTAAACGGTGTAGAAAAGACGACACCGGTTACTTACAGTTATGATTCTTACATACCGATCAGTGCACCATCTAATATGGTAAGCTATAAATATGCAAAGCCGGACAAGCCGACTGTTTCCACTTATGCGACAAAGAACAGTGTAAAGCTGACTGTCGGCGGATATAACACAGGTTATGAAATCTATCGCAAGAGCGGTAAGAAGTTTAAAAAGATTGCGACTATGACAGATGATGTTTATAAGGACACAGGTCTGAAAAACGGCGTATCTTATACGTATAAGGTTCGTGGCTATTATTACAACCGTGATACGAAAGAGAAATATTACAGCGATTACAGAGTGGTCACAGTAAAGGCAGCAGATGCAGCCAATATTTCTGTTTCCGTTACAAAGGCATCCAAGTCTTCTGCAAAGATCAAGTGGACGAAGGTACCGAATGCCGTAAAATATGAAATTTATCGTTCCAGTTCTGAAAATACGGATCCGAAGACGATTTCCAAGAAATTCAGTGCGTCCGGCAGGAAAGATTATCTGTCAGATAACCGCTATGAACTGATCAAAACACTTGGAAAATCCAAAACAAGTCTGACGGATAAGAAGCTGGCAGCAGGTCAGAAATACAGCTATGTTGTTATTGCTTATTATAAGGCAGGCGGTAAGACGGAATATGTATCCGGCGGCGGTTCTGCATTGATGGCACTGGATACGACTGTCAAAAATATATATGGTGAAGTAAACGGTTCCAATGCAAAGATCACATGGGACAAGGATACATTTGCTGCGAAATATGAGCTGGAATACACCATGTTCGATATCAACGGATATGCAAAGAATACAACACCGCTCAAGGCTTCTACAAAGAAAAACACTTATACTATCAAGGGACTTGGCGCAGGAGAAACAGTATCAGTTCGTATCCGTGCGGTAGGAAAAGGAAACGTATACGGAAGATGGACATCGGCTTCCAACTGGTCGTCCTCCATGAACAGTCTTGCACCGGTCAAAGGTATTAAGGCGTCTGCTGTGACAAAGAAGACCTCTGACGGCAAGACGGTCAATGGTGTCAAGATCACATGGAAAGCAGTAAAGGGAGCAAAATACTACAAAGTATACCGTTCTGTCTATGAAGGCACTTATGACAAAGATAAGAAACTGTATTATCTGCCATCAGGTTCCTTGATCAAGAAGGACGGAAATGATGATTTCTACTTTACTACTTCTTCTCTGAGAACGGATGGCTACAGAGACAGCAGCAGTTATGAAAGCTATGAAGAATATAACGGTGTGACAGGTTCTGTTGTTGGCACTACCGCTTATGATTATGAGGATGTTCCAGCAGGCGTGACCTATTATTATACGGTTCAGGCTTATGGGGAAACACCGATGGCCGGAACGGATTCCAACGTATATTCGGTTATGTCTTCCAAGGCTGCCAAGGTAACAGCAGACGGTATCAACACCGTTACGCTGAAAAACAGCAAGAAAGGCAAAGTAACAGTAACCTTCAACACGGTACCGGGCGCAAAGAAGTATACAGTTTATCGTTCCATGAAGAAGGGCGGCAAGTATACAAAGGTTGCAACTGTCAAGGTAACCAAGAAGAACAAGAACAAAAAGTCCTTAAGCTATACAGGTAAAGCAGTAAAGAAGAAAACATACTATTACAAAGTAGTGGCTGAAGGTACAAACGAGCTGAAGGCAGATATGAAGATTGAATCTGCAGTGAAGAAGATCAAAGTAAAGAAATAAAAATACAGGATCTTGCAATCTGTAATAGAAACAGAAACAGGGAAGCTCCGGCGGATGCACAGTCGTCCGCCGGAGCTTTTTTGTCATGGCGACGAGGAGAATGAATGCCATGCTTGCATGGGCAGACATTCGACGACCGCTGATCAGAGCGAGATTCGCGAAGCGTATCTCGTCTCTGTCATGGCGACGAGGAAAATGCACGCATTTCTGCTGCTCTATACACTACTGCCCGGATTTAGAGGATTTTATTGCACCGAATGTTGAAAAGATGTAAACTGATAACAAGGTATGCAAAATGGGAGGCTTTTTATGCGTTGTATATATAAGACAGACAATGGAGTTTTGTCAAAACTGAAAGATTTTGAGCCGGACGTATGGGTAAACCTCATAACTCCTGATATGGATGAGATCGTCTCGACAGCCAAACAATATGGAATTGATGTTAACGATATGAAGGCAGCACTGGATGATGAGGAAAGCTCCCGTGTGCAGCTGGAAGATGGGTATACACTGATTCTTGTCGATATCCCGTCGGCTGAGGTGCGTAATAACCAGAATGCTTATACGACAATTCCTCTGGGTATCCTGCTTGTGAGAAATGCGATCATCACGGTATGCGGTACAGAGACACCGGTACTGACTTATTTTTCACAAAATCTCGTCAGAGGATTCTCGACAAAGAAGAAGATGCGTTTTGTGTATCAGATCCTGCTTCGGACAACCAATATGTATCAGGCATTTCTGCGTGTTATTGATAAGCGGCGCAGCGAGATCGAGCAGAGAGTCAGCGAAGAAAATGATACAGAGGACAGAGATCTGATCCACTTACATGAACTGGAAAGCAACCTTGTCTATTTCGCAACGTCATTAAGTGCAAACAGAGTTGTGCTCGAACGACTGACCCGTTATGAGCGGATCGAGCAGTATCCGGAGGATAAGGAACTACTGGATGATGTCATAGTCGAGAACAGGCAGGCAATTGAAATGACAAACATTTACAGAGATATTATCCATGGTGCCCGGGAGCTCGTATCCACGATCTTAAATAACCGACTGAACAATGTGATGAAATTCCTGACCTCCATTACGCTCGTTATGGCGATCCCGACGGTTATTTCCGGTATTTACGGAATGAATGTAAGTGCAGCCTGGATGCCGCTTGCGAAGACACCTTACGGGTTCACTATTATCTGTGTGGCCATAGCAGTGATCTGTGTTGTGGCACTTGTTGTATTAAAGAAAAAGAAATTGCTGTAAAAAGAGAAGAAAGTTATAGATATTATATATGAAAAAAAGAAACGGATGGAAAGAAAAAGCTGGGAAAATCGCGCAGATACTTCCTTTTTATCTGCTGGCTGCACTGATGGTCATTATGTGCGTGTTCTATTTCCATATGCGGAAGCGGGAAAGTCAGGTGCTGCAAAAGGTACAGGATGCAGAAGAATACAGCAGCTATTATATGATGATCACCAATGATGACAGCCTGCCGTTCTGGCAGAATGTTTATGCAGGCGCGTTGGAGGAAGCACAGAAAGCAGATGCTTATATTGAAATGCCGGGGCTTAATCTGGAAACGGATTACGACAAGCGGGATCTGATGAAGATCGCGATCGATTCCAAGGTGGATGGTATCATTGTGGAGGCGGATGAAAGTGCCATGATGACAGATCTTATCAGGGAAGCGGAAGACAACGGAATTCCTGTTGTGACTGTGTTGGAGGATAACACACAGGCGGGCAGGCAGAGTTATGTGAGCATCAGCTATTATAATCTTGGCAGAGAGTATGGGAACCAGCTCTGCGATATCATAAGAGAAAAACAGGTAAAGGGATATGGCAGCAGGCAAAATGTCATGGTACTTTTGGATGCGGAACGCGCGGATACAAGTCAGAGTATCCTTCTTGCCTCTATGCAGGAGGTGATTGACGGAGAAGGGTTTGGTGATCTGGTACAGATTGAGGCGGTTCCGGTACAGAGTGGATCGGCATTTGCCGCTGAAGAGGCGATCCGTGATATTTTTATGACGAGAGATACGCTGCCGGACGTGATGATCTGCCTGAATGAACAAAATACGACCTGTGTTTATCAGGCGGTTGTCGATTATAACAAGGTTGGGGATATTGAGATCGTGGGATATTACGAATCCGATATGATCAGAAGTGCGATCCGGAAAGATATCATCCATTCTTCCGTGACGCTCGATACAAAGCAGATGGGCAGATATTGCGTGGATGCTCTTACGGAATATCAGGAAAGTGGTTATGCAAATGAATATTTTGCAGTAGATATCTCACTTCTGGATGCACAGACGCTGGGGGAAGGAGGCGCGGACGATGCCCAAGAAACTGACTGACGCCTTCGCGGCTCTCTCAATCCGGACAAAGCTGATCTGTGTATTCGTTCTGATGATCCTTGTCATGCTGCTTGTGAATGTGTTCATGTATCTGAATATCAACAAGATCACCGTGCAGCTGGATGAAATCTATGCGGACAATGTCAGGCTGAATGCGATCGCGGATGCGCTTGACGGTCTGCAGTCCAGCATGACTTCCTATCTGAATACAAAGACGACAGATGCCATGGAGGAATATTATAAAAACGAGCAGAATTATGCAGATCTGATCGCGGGACTTCAGACAAAGGCAACGGGGGACGAGCTTCTTCTGATGGAGCGTAATATCCATTACATGTCAGAGACATATCTGACGCTCACGGCAGATACGATAGAGGCAAAAAGAGGGCGTAATGTAGAAAAATACAAAGCATATTATGATGATGCATCGCAGCTTTATGGATATTTGCAGATGTATATACTGAGTCTGAATAACAGGCGGTTCCGTACCAATACCGGGGATTACGAAGTGCTTTCCGATTCCCTGCAATATCTGGAAATGGTCAGCATCTTTATATTTATCGTACTGACACTTTGTACCCTTTTAATGGTCGTCATGTTTACGAGAAATATCACAAAGCCGTTGCGGAAGCTTTCGGATGCAGCGTATCGTGTGGCAAACGGAGAGCTGGATCAGGCAGATATGGTGGAAGTGCATTCAATGGATGAGATCGGTGTCGTAACGGTAGCGTTTAACCGGATGCTACAGAGTATTCCGGCTTATATAAACCGTCTCCGGGAGAGCCTTGAAAAAGAGCGGCAGATGAAGGAAAAGGAGCTTCTGATGGAAACACATCTGAAGGATGCCCAGCTGAAATATCTGCAGGCACAGATCAATCCGCACTTTCTGTTTAATTCATTGAATGCGGGTGCACAGCTTGCCATGATGGAAAGCGCGGACCGTACCTATGATTATATCCAGAATATGGCTGCGTTTTTCCGCTACAATATTAAGAAGGATCATGATGAAGTCGCGCTGGAAGAAGAAATCCGGCTTGTGGATAATTATATTTATATATTAAACGTCCGGTTTTCGGGGGAGATCCATTTTGAGAAAAAAGTAGATGAATCCCTTCTGGGCGTGCATATTCCGAGCATGCTCCTGCAGCCGATCGTGGAAAACAGTGTCAATTACGGAATCCGTAATATTGACTGGGAAGGGCGGATCGTGCTTTCTGTTTACCGGGAAGAGGAAAAAGTCTGTATCAGTATCAAAGACAACGGTGTTGGCATGACGGAAGAACGAATCGCGCAGGTGATGCAGAACTGCATTTCCCATCAGGAAGATACGGGAGATTCCAACGGTGTCGGTCTGAACAATGTAATGGAACGCCTCCATCTGTTTTTTGACGGAGCGGAAGAGTTTGTCATGATGAGTGAAGGACCGGGCAGGGGAACGGAGGTAGTGATCCGGATTCCTTATTTGAAAATGTGAAATGTAATGATTACGGAGAGAGGATAAGGTATGTATAAGATTATGCTGGCAGATGACGAAGGGATCGTGATTGATTCCCTCCGGTTCATCTTATCAAAGGAATTTGGGGATACATGTGTGATCGAATCTGCCAAGACCGGCAGAAGCGTGATCGAGCTGGCGGAGCATTTTGGCCCCGATATTGCGATCATGGATATCCAGATGCCCGGTATTAATGGAATCGAGGCAATGCGTGAGATCCGGGAAACGAATACGAATACGATTTTTATCGTGATGTCTGCCTATGATAAATTTGATTATGCCAAGGAGGCCATTGGACTTGGCGTGCTGGAATATCTGAACAAACCGGTTGACAGAACCGAGATCGTAGCAGTTGTGAAGCGTGCCATGCATCTGATCGACAAAGAACGGGAAAAACGCTCGAAGGATCTGATGATCCGCGAGAAAATGGAAACGGTTGTTCCGATCATTGAAAACGGACTTGTTTATAATATCCTGTTTCAGGAATTCTTTGAGGACGATATCGAAAATTTCAAAAATCTGCTGGGGCTTTCGATGGATTATGGCTGTATGATGGCACTTGTTTTTGGCGAGGATCAGGAAGGCAATCATATGACGAATGCGGTCGGAACCAGTGTCCGCGTGCAGAACCATGTCAGAGAAGTGCGTGAAGTGGTCAAAAGCTATTTTCCGGGAATCGTGGGCGCAGTCATGGCAAACAAGATCGCAGTTTTTATCCCATGGGAAGAGCCGAAGCAGGAATATAATGAGCGTATTGAAATGATCGAAAAAGCGCGTGTTATGGTCAGAAAGCTCAGAAAGCATCTGGATGTGGCATTCCGCGCGGGATTTGGATCTGTCCGCCCCTTAAGTGAGGCAATGGAATCTTATAATGAGGCGCTGGATTCCCTGACAACAACGACAGGAACGGTTGCGCACGTAGATGACCTGCCGATCGGCTGCGAATATGAGGAAAATTACCCGGTAGAAACAGAGCGTCTTTTATTTGATGCGCTGGAAAAAGGTGATCTGAACGGATCGGTAGCAGCAGCTAATCAGTTTTTTGACTGGATGCTGGAGAATTACCCGAACTGTGAAATGGATATCAAGCTGAAGGTGCTGGAATTTGTGCTTTGGGCGGAGCATGTCACTTATGAGAACAGTGGTAAGGTGTATCATTTCCGCTCCAGACAGGATTATCTGCCGTCGCTGCTGGCAATTACCCAGTATGAAGATCTGCGGAAATGGTATATTGACAAGATCACACAGGCATGTCGCACTGTCATGACACGGAAGGAAGAACAGTCAAGCAGTATTATTGACCGGGCAAAGGATTATATTGCGGGACATTACAGCAAGGATATTTCGCTGGACGATGTATCGCGCGAGGTAGATATCAGTCCGTATTATTTCAGCAAAGTATTTAAAGAAGCGACCGGTGAAAACTTTATCGAATATCTGACGAATGTCAGGATATCAAAGGCAAAGGAAATGCTTCAGGCAGGTGACAGCAGTATGAAAGAGATCTGTTCGGCGGTCGGCTATTCCGATCCTAATTATTTCAGCCGCACCTTTAAGAAAAATGTAGGTGTGACCCCTACGGAGTTTAAGGAGGGCAAATAACAGATGAAGAAAAGGTTTATGCTGTTTGTTGTATGTCTGCTTCTGCTGACGGGCTGCGGTAAATTACAGGAAACGGAGCAGGAGGAAGAGAAGCAGGATGCTACACCGGCGCAGATCGGACTTGTGTTTGATTCCTTTGTCATAGAAAGATGGCAGAAGGACCGGGATGTATTTGTTTCCACTGCGAAGGAATATGGTGCGGAAGTCAATGTGCAGAATGCCAACGGTGATATCGACACGCAGATCTCACAGATCCGGTATCTGATCAAGAAAAAGGTGGATGTGCTTGTTGTTGTCTGCATCGATTCGGATGGACTGGCGGATGTGATCGCGGAAGCAGAGGATGCGGGCATACGGGTGATCGCCTATGACCGTATGATCAAAAATGCCAATGTGGATCTGTATATTTCCTTCGATAATGAAAAGGTAGGAACGCTGATGGGGCAGGCGCTTGTACAGGCAGGACTGCCAAACAAAAAAGTACTTATGCTTTCCGGACCGACTGCGGATAATAATGTGTCGCAGGTGGAAAAGGGCTTTCAGGCTGTGATGGATGAAAATGACATCGAGATCGTGGGAAGCATGCATGCGGACGGCTGGAAGGCAGAGCTTGCCTATGATTATATCAATGAACATCCGGAGCTTCTGGATGGCCTGGATGCGATCATGTGCGGTAACGACGGTATCGCTACAAGTACTGTGCGTGCGCTTGCGGAAAAGCGGCTGGCAAGCAAGATCAGGATCGTCGGACAGGATGCGGAGCTGGAAGCATGCCAGCGTATTGTGGAAGGAACGCAGGTTATGACCGTGTATAAGCCGGTGGAGAAGCAGGCGCAGGCTGCGGCTGTTTATGCATGCCAGCTGGCAAGGGGAGAGGACATACAGACTGACCGGAAAGCATATGACGGTACTTATGATGTGCCTGCTGTTGTGCTCGAACCAATCGCGGTGAATGCTGACAATATGCAGGAAGTCATTATAAACAGCGGATTCCACTTGAAAGAAGAGGTTTATTTGAATGTGCGCGATTGAGGGCACGAGCACGCAAAAATAAAAAATCAATAGTAAATTATTGCAAAAAGTGCTGGTACACAGAACAATTTTGTGCTAGCACTTCTTTTTTTATGGTATGTCATATCTTAAAAAATGACAGAAATTCGCAAACTATTGCTATTGAAGGTATGGTACATTTTACTTGTAACAAAGAAAACCTAAAAACGGAATGATTTGTAACACAATATATTTTAATTAAGGGAGGACTTCAATATGAAGAAGAAATTATTAAGTGTATTACTCAGCACAGCAATGGTAGCTTCTCTGTTAGTTGGTTGTGGAAGCAGCGCAGCAACAGATGACAGCGCAGCCGCAGACGACAGCGCAGCAACAGATGCAGCAGCAACAGATACTGCTGATGACAGCGCAGCCACAGACGACAGCGCGAGTGCAGGCGAAGGCGGATTTGTTGGTGTAGCAATGCCGACAAAGGATCTGCAGCGTTGGAACCAGGATGGTTCAAACATGCAGGCAGAGCTCGAAGCAGCTGGCTACAAAGTAGATATCCAGTATGCATCTAACGATACAGCTACACAGGTATCCCAGATCGAGAACATGATCACAGAAGGCGTTGATGTTTTAGTTATCGCTTCCATCGATGGCAGCTCACTTGGTACAGTAATGAGCCAGGCAAAAGAAGCAGGCATTCCTGTTATCGCATATGACCGTCTGATCATGGATTCAGATGCAGTTTCTTACTACGCAACATTCGATAACTACATGGTTGGTACAAAGCAGGGCGAGTACATCCGTGACAACTTAGACCTTGACAATGCAGCAGGACCGTTCAACCTTGAAGTATTCACCGGTGACCCGGGTGATAACAATGCTAACTTCTTCTACGGCGGCGCAATGGATGTTCTGAATAAGTACATCGACGAAGGCAAACTGGTTATCAAATCAGGTCAGAAGGAATTCGCAGACGTAGCAACAGCTAACTGGTCTACAGAAACAGCTCAGTCCAGAATGGAAAACATCCTTGCTTCTTACTACGCAGATGGCACAAAGCTTGATGCAGTTCTTTGCTCAAACGACTCTACAGCACTTGGTGTTGAGAACGCACTTGCAGCTAACTACACAGGCGATTACCCGATCATCACCGGTCAGGACTGTGATATTGCAAACGTTAAGAACATGATCGCCGGCAAACAGTCAATGTCTATCTTCAAAGATACACGTACACTTGCAAGCCAGGTTGTAAAGATGGTTGGTCAGATCATCGAAGGACAGGAAGTAGAAGTTAACGATACAGAGTCTTATGACAACGGTACAGGCGTTATTCCTTCATTCCTTTGCGAGCCTGTATTCGCAGATGCTAATAACTACAAAGAACTGTTAGTAGATTCAGGATACTACACAGAAGCAGATTTACAGTAATTGTCACATATTTGCGACCCTGAAATGTGCGACTGAATCACCTGCGAAGCAGGTTATAGCATGTGAGAGGTTTCCGTGATTATCACAACAAAATAAAAAACAATAACAGGCGGGTTTACCCCGCCTGTTAATCTCAAAAGGTAAGGAATATAATGATTGCGGAGCAGTCATTATGTAAATATTAGATATTAGATATTAGGAGGGATACAATTGGCGAAAGTATTATTGGAAATGAAAAATATCACCAAAACATTCCCCGGTGTTAAGGCACTTGATAATGTAAATCTTCAGGTAGAAGAAGGCGAGATCCACGCTCTGGTTGGAGAAAACGGCGCCGGTAAATCTACCCTTATGAATGTTTTGAGTGGTATCTACCCTTACGGTAGCTATGAAGGCGATATTATATATGACGGAGAAATTTGTAAATTCTCTAAAATTAAAGATAGTGAAGAAAAGGGAATTGTCATTATCCATCAGGAACTGGCATTGATCCCTTACATGAGCATCGGTGAGAACATGTTCCTCGGTAACGAGAGAGGAAAGAAATTTGCGATCAACTGGAACGATACTTACGGCGAAGCTGAAAAATATATGAGAACAGTAGGACTGAAGGAATCTTCCAGAACACTGATCAAAGATATCGGTACAGGTAAACAGCAGCTGGTTGAAATTGCAAAAGCACTTGCAAAGCATGCAAAGCTCCTGATCCTGGATGAGCCGACTGCCTCCTTGAATGAGGATGATTCCCAGGCACTTCTGGATTTACTCCTGAAGTTCAAAAAAGAAGGTATGACTTCAATCATCATCTCTCATAAGCTGAATGAGATCTCTTATGTAGCAGATAAGATCACGGTTATTCGAGACGGATCTACGATTGAAACATTGGATAAAGAAAAAGACGATATTTCCGAAGCGCGTATCATCAAAGGTATGGTTGGCCGTGAGCTGACAGACCGTTTCCCGAAACGCGAGAATAAGAAATTCGGAGAGATCAACCTGGAGACAAAGGACTGGACGGTTTACCATCCGCTTTACACGGAACGTAAGGTTGTTGACAATGTCAGCATCAACGTCCGTAAAGGTGAGGTTGTTGGTATCGCAGGTCTGATGGGCGCCGGACGTACAGAGCTTGCCATGAGCTTATTCGGTAAGAGCTACGGTACAAAGATCTCCGGCTCCTTAAAGCTGAATGGTGAAGAGGTACATCTGAAGAATGTAAGAGATGCCATTCATCATAAGCTGGCATATGTAACAGAAGATCGAAAAGGAAACGGACTGATCCTTTCCAACCCGATCAAGATCAATACGACGCTTGCAAATCTGGATGCGATCAGCAGACATGGTGTGATCGATCAGGATGAGGAATATGCGATTGCAGTAGATTACAAAGAAAAATTACGCACGAAATGTCCGTCTGTAGAGCAGAATGTCGGTAATCTTTCCGGTGGTAACCAGCAGAAAGTATTACTGGCTAAATGGATGTTCGCAGATCCGGATGTATTGATCCTCGACGAGCCGACAAGAGGTATCGACGTTGGAGCGAAATACGAGATTTACTGTATTATCAATCAGTTGGTGGCAGAAGGAAAATCTGTTATCATGATTTCTTCAGAGCTTCCTGAAGTACTTGGTATGTGTGACAGAATTTATATCATGAATGAAGGAAGAATCGTCGGAGAACTGCAAGGTGAGGAAGCATCGCAGGAAATCATTATGTCACATATTTTAAAATCTTCAAATAAAGGAGCGTAAACAATGGATAAAGCAAAATTGATGAATGGTGTCAAAAAATATACAATGATTATTGTTTTAGTATTAGTTACGTTGTTCTTTACGTGGCAGACAGGTGGTAAAATTCTTCTCCCACAGAACGTAAGTAACTTAATTTCCCAGAACGCATACGTATTTGTTCTGGCAACTGGTATGTTATTATGTATCTTAACCGGTGGTAACATCGACCTTTCCGTTGGTTCGGTTGTCTGTTTCGCAGGTGCTGTCGGTGCAACATTAATGGAAAGCAAAGGAATGAATCCTTGGGCTGCATCTATTATGATGCTTCTGATCGGTCTTCTGATCGGTGCATGGCAGGCTTTCTGGATCGCATATGTACATGTACCTCCTTTCATTACAACACTGTCCGGTATGTTGGTATTCCGTGGACTTTCAAACGTTGTACTGAACGGCTTGACAGTTTCCCTGACAAATGCAGGATTCGTTAAAGTATTCGGCGGTGGTGCTGAATGTTATATTCCTGATTTCTTCGGTGGAAACGGATTCAATATTACCTGTATGTTAGTTGGTGTGATCGCCTGTGTGATCTATGTACTGGTTCAGATCAAGAACCGTATGAACCGTGCAAAGAAGGGCTACGAAATGGAAGCCCTGAGCGCAATGGTAATCAGAACCGTGATCATCTGTGCAGTTATTTTAGTATTCATGTTCCGTCTGGCTCAGTACAAAGGTATTCCGACTGCTCTTGTATGGGTAGCACTGGTAGTTCTGATCTACGGATACATCACAAGCAAAACAACAACAGGCCGTTACTTCTACGCAGTAGGCGGTAACGAAAAAGCAACAAAGCTTTCCGGTATTAATACAAACAAGGTTTACTTCATTGCTTATACAAACATGGGCTTCTTAGCAGCTCTTGCAGGTATGCTGACAATCGCACGTATGACAAGTGCACAGCCAACATACGGACAGAACTACGAAATGGATGCCATCGGTGCCTGCTTCGTAGGTGGTGCTTCTGCTTACGGCGGTGTCGGTACAGTTCCGGGTGTTATCGTTGGTGCGGTTCTGATGGGTGTTATCAACCTTGGTATGTCGATCATGGGTGTTGATGCCAACTACCAGAAGGTTGTAAAAGGTCTTGTACTTCTTGCAGCTGTTATCTTCGATGTCGTAACAAAGAAACAGGATAAATAAAAGTTATAAGGCAGAATGATAGCAATATCATCCTAATATCTAATGAAAGCTCCCGGGCATCGCCCGGGAGCTTTCGCGTGAGTGCGCATCCTACGGAGTGGCTCTTTATATATCAGGGAAAGTTTCCCTGATATGAAGAGACGAGATACGCTTTGCGAATCTCGCTCTGATTAGCGGTCGTCAAATGCACCGCATAAATGCGTGCATTTTCCTCGTCGCCATAACAAAGAGCAGGCTCCCCAATGGGGAGCCTGCAAGGTGAAAGAATAACACTGCAGAAGTACTGTATCTTCTGCTTGTGATACAGGCTTTTGCAATCTATAGGTATCATATCATTGTTTGCTGAAAAAACATAGAGTGATAGTGCCTACACTTTTATCCTGTTTTTATCGAAAATAAACAAAAAATTGCCAAACGGACGTATTCGACGTATAATAAACTGACATTACGATTAGAAAGGAAGGGCAAATTTGTGATTTTTAATTCGGTCAGCTATCTGCTGTTTTTTCCCATAGTGACGATCCTGTATTTTGCTTTTCCGAAAAAGCTGCGCAATGCATGGCTTCTGATCGCCAGTTATTTCTTCTATATGAACTGGAACGCAGCCTATGGGCTGTTGCTTTTTAGCTCTACCGCGATCACATATTTGTGCAGTCTTCTGGTAGAATGGGCAAAGGTAAAAAAACAGTCCATAAAGCTGGCAAAGGCAGCAATGGCTGTCAGCTTTTTACTGAATCTGGGTCTTTTGTTTTATTTTAAATATCTGAATTTTGCGATTGTAAATATGAACAGGATCAGCAGTCTGTTCCATGGCAGGCAGCTTTCTGCTTTTGATATTCTGCTTCCTGTCGGCATTTCATTTTATATTTTTCAGGCACTGGGCTATACGATGGATGTATACCGGGGCAAGATCAAGGCCTGTCGGAATTTCTTTCGTTATGCTCTGTTTGTTTCGTTCTTTCCGCAGCTTGTGGCAGGTCCGATCGAACGCTCGGACAATCTGCTGCCGCAGTTTGAAGAGGAGCATACGTTTGATACGGACAGAATCCGGGAAGGGCTTTTGTGGATGCTCTGGGGGCTCTTTCTGAAAATTGTGATCGCGGACAATCTGTCTGTCTATATTACAGAGATTTATGATAATTATCTGGCATATACCGGAGCGGAGATCGTTTTTGCCACTGTATTGTTTGCATTTCAGATTTACTGTGATTTTGGCGGCTATTCCTATATTGCGATCGGAAGTGCGAAGGTGTTGGGCTTTCGGCTGATGGATAATTTTAAAGCTCCTTATCTTGCGGTCAGTGTACATGATTTCTGGAGACGATGGCATATTTCCCTGACAAGCTGGTTTACCGATTATCTGTATATCCCGCTTGGGGGAAACAGAAAAGGAAAACTGCGTAAATATCTGAATGTCATGATCGTTTTTCTGGTTAGCGGTCTGTGGCACGGTGCTGACTGGACCTATGTGATCTGGGGCGGTATCAATGGGCTTTATATGGTGATCGAGGAAGTGACGGGATATCGGAAAAAGGCAGTGCGGCTTGCAGAGAAAAGTCTGTCGTACCGGATTTTTGCAGGCATACTGACTTTTGCACTGGTAGATTTTTCGTGGCTGTTTTTCAGGGCGTCTTCGCTGGATGATGTGGTCGGTATGCTCAGACAGATCAAGGCTGTTCCGGGTTTCCACAGACTGTTTGGGGCAGTTTTTGCGGGAATGGAGCCATCCCTTTTGCTGGCGGTCGCGCTTGCACTGCTTCTTATGTGGCAGGTTGACAGACTGCTTTACCGGGGGAAAAATGCTGCAATGCTTGTGCTCTCACAGGGCTGGTTTGCGCGCTATCTGGTATATGGCGGTCTTTTGCTGTTCATTCTGCTGTTTGGCGTCTATGGATATGAATATGCCCAGACGGCATTTATTTATTTTCAGTTCTGACAGCTCTGGCAGATCAGGAGTCCGATATGGTTGAAAAATAAGGATGCTGCAAAAAATATTTGCAGTAAGCTACAGAAGGAATACATGCATGAAGAAAAAAGTACTTTTCTTTGGTAAATTGTTTATAGTGACACTGCTTCTCTTCGTATTCTGCTTTGGTGTCGTTATGCCGCAGTATACAGGCAATTATCAGGCATCTATGGTAGATAAGGCTGCCCGCCTCCGGTCAGTGGAAGGTCCGAAGATCGTTCTGATCGGCAATTCCAATCTGGCGTTTGGCATGGATAGTCAGATGCTGGAGGAGGCATTTTCCATGCCGGTTGTGAATATGGGACTGCATGGCGGTGTCGGGAATGTGTTTAACGAACAGGCAGCAAGGCTTAATGTGACGCCGGGTGATATTTATGTGGTGTGCCACAGCAACTATGATGATACGGATGCGATCAAAAATCCGGAGCTGGCATGGATCACGATCGAGAATCATTTTGAACTGTATAAACTGATCCGCCCAAAGGACTGGTGGGACATGATCCGGGCATATCCGACCTATCTACGCAAATGTCTTGGGCAGTGGCGTAATGAGTCGGGAAATCAGGAGACAAATAACTGTTACCGCAGAAGCGCCTTTAACGCATACGGAGATGTATATTATCCGCGTCCACAGTCTGAGGAAGGTATCGATTTTTCGCCGGTGGCGATCCATCATATCAACGAAACAACGGCAAAACGTTTGAATACGTTATATGATGATCTGCAAAAGCAGGGAGCGGATATGGTTGTGGCAGGCTATCCGATCGCGGAATATGAAGGGACTCCGGAAAGAGCGGCATATGATGAGATGGGACAGGAGATCGCAGATGCGCTGGATGCGGCGGTGATCTCGGATTTTAACGATTACAGATATCCCACTTCTTATTTTTATAATACTTATATGCACCTGACGGATGAGGGAACAAAGGCAAGAACACAGCAGCTCATCAAAGACCTGCAGGCTTATATGGATGGAGAGGCAAAATACGAAAACAAATAGGCAGTCAAAGGAAAAACAGATGAATATCTGTATGGTTTATAAAGGAGGAACAGCATGATCTCACAAAAGTACAAAGATATGTTAGGACAGAAATCGGTCATCCGTGAAATGAGTGCAGCCGGTCATAAAATGGGTGAGGAGATCGGGTTTGACAATGTATTTGATTACAGCCTGGGGAATCCGAGCGTACCTGCACCGAAAAAGGTGGAGGATGTGATCAAAAAGCTGCTGGAGGAAACGGAGCCGCTTTCTCTGCATGGCTATAGTGAAGGGCACGGTATTTTGCAGGTGCGTGAAAAGATTGCAGCTTATCTGGCAAAGACATATGATATTCCGTATACCTATGAAGATATTTTTATGGCAAGCGGTGCTGCGGGCGCGCTGGCACATGCTTTCCGTGCGGTTGTATGTCCGGGCGAGGAGATCATTACCTTTGCTCCGTTTTTCCCGGAATACAGACCGTATATTGAAACGACAGGCGCGGTTTTGAAAATTGTACCGGCAAATACGGAAACCTTTCAGATCAACTTTGAGGCATTTGAACAGATGATCACCGAAAAAACGGCGGCAGTTCTGATCAATACCCCAAATAATCCGTCCGGAATCGTATACTCTACAGAGACGATCAGGAAGCTGGCAGAGGTGCTTGCTAAAGCACAGGAAGCATATGGACATGATATTTATATCATTTCCGATGAACCGTATCGCGAAATTGTGTTTTCCGGCGTAGATGCCCCCTGCGTATCGAAATTTTATGACAATACGATCATGTGCTATTCTTACAGCAAATCGCTTTCTCTGCCGGGTGAGCGTATCGGTTACGTGGCAGTCAATCCTGCCTGCAAAGATGCGGCGCTGATCGTGCATATGTGTACACAGATCTCCAGAGGGATCGGACATAACTGTCCTGCTTCGCTGCTGCAGCTTACGGTGGCAGAGCTTTTAGGAGAAACGTCAGATCTGTCGGTTTATGAGGAAAATGCCAACATCTTATATGATGCCCTGACTAAGATGGGATTTTCCTGCGTCAGACCGGGCGGCACTTTTTATATGTTTCCAAGGTCTCCGGAAGAAGATGCAAAGGCGTTCTGTCAGAAGGCGCTTGCTTACAATCTGGTGCTTGTACCGGGTGACAGCTTTGGATGTCCGGGTTTTTTCCGTATTTCCTACTGCGTACCGACAGAAAAGGTAAAAAGATCACTTGCGGCATTTGAAAAACTGGCGCAGGCATATGGATTATGCTAGAATTTAGAAATGGTTCATGGAACAGATAATAACAGATTGCTGTCATGTTTTTTGACAGAATACATAATATAGAAGGAAGTGATAACATGTATCAGGCTGGTCTGGTTTTGGAAGGCGGGGGCATGAAGGGTGTTTATACAGCCGGTGTCCTGGATTTCTTTTTGGACAAAAAGATTACATTTGCTAATTGTTACGGCGTTTCCATGGGAGCCTGCACGCTCTGCAGCTATATTTCCGCACAGCGGGGCAGAGGGCTCAGCGTTGTGGTCGATTATCTGAAGGATCCGCATTACTGCGGCTTTTACAGCATGGCGACAACAGGAGATATTTTTAATGCGAAAATGTGTTATGATACGATACCGAATGAGCTGAATCCTTATGATTATGAGGCGGCGATGAAATATCCGGGCAATGCTTATGCGGTTATGACGGATGTGGAAACGGGGGCTCCGGTTTATTATAAGATGCAGGATATGCGAAAAGATATCATCGCAGTGCAGGCATCTGCTTCCATGCCTCTTGTTTCGCGGTTTGTGGAGATCGACGGCAGAAAATATCTGGATGGTGGAATTGCGGACTGTATTCCGATCATGCATTCTTTAAAGGAAGGAAACCGGAAGAATGTCGTTGTCATGACAAAAGAGGTAGGCTATCGCAGAGAGCCGTTTTCCATGCTGGGCATGGTAAAGGTACGATATCATAAATATCCGTATCTGATCCACGATATGGCGATCCGTCATACGCGGTATAACAGGACGCTCGATTTTCTGGAGAAGGAAGAAAAGAGAGGCAACGTATTTATCATCAGACCACAGCAGAAGTCGGCTGTCGGCAGAGTGGAAAAGGATAAAGAGAAACTGGTCGCATTATATGAAGAGGGCTATCACGATGCGGAAGCTTCTTATGATGCGATGCGGGCATATTTAGAAAAGGAGACACCATGATAGAAATTATTAAAGCAATATTTTTCGGTATAGTAGAAGGAATTACGGAATGGCTGCCCATCAGCAGCACCGGTCACATGATCATTCTGGATGAGTTTGTTAAACTGAATGTCAGAGAAGAATTCTGGAATCTGTTTTTGGTCGTGATCCAGCTTGGAGCGATCCTGGCGGTTGTCCTTTTGTTCTGGAATCAGATTTTCCCGTTAAACCTGAAGGATAAAAACAAGCCAATCTGGAAGAAAGATATCCTGCTCTTGTGGGTCAAGATACTGGTTGCCTGTGTTCCGGCGGGAATTGTCGGTGTTTTGTTTGATGATGTATTTGACAAATACTTATATAACTTTCCGTGTGTGGCAATGGCATTGATCGTATTCGGTATCTTATTTATCATAGTGGAAAAGAAGAAAAAGGGAACGACCTTCCGGATCACCTCGATCGATCAGCTGGATTATAAAACGGTAGTATGGATCGGTGTATTTCAGCTGATCGCAGCCGTATTCCCGGGAACGTCCAGATCCGGTGCAACGATCATCGGTGCACTGCTCCTTGGCGTATCGAGAGTTGTGGCAGCGGAATTTACATTTTACCTGGCAATTCCTGTCATGTTTGGTGCCAGTCTGTTAAAACTGGTCAAATTCCTGATGATGGGACTCAGCTTCACATCTATGGAGATTGCGATCCTTGCGGTTGGCTGTATTGTATCATTTGTGGTATCCATAATTGTAATAAAATTCCTGATGGGATATATCAAAAAGCATGATTTTATCCCGTTTGGTATCTACAGAATTGTTTTAGGTGCGGTATTATTGATATATTTTGCACTTGTTCGATGATTTTTTTGTTCAAAATGGAGAAAAAGCTGTATTTAAGCGGCTTTTCGGGCGAAAAGTTTGACATGAATTGGAAATTGCGTTATAGTAACCAAAGAAAAGCAAATACAAAACTAATCTTTCAGTCAATATAACATGAACAGTGTGAAGGGAGATAATGATTATGGCAGACATTAAAAAAGCTGCAGCAGCAGCAAAACCAGTAGCAAAAGCAGTCGCAGCAACAAAACCGGCAGAAGCAAAGGTGGAAGAAAAAAAGGTTGAGGCTAAGAAAGCAGTAGAAGAAAAGAAGGCAGTACCTGCTAAAAAGGCAGCAGCTCCTAAGAAGGAAACAGCTAAGAAAGCAGCACCTGCAAAGAAAGAAGCTACAGTAAAGGCAGCAACAAAGGTCAGCGTAAATCTTCAGTTTGCAGGTAAGGAATACAAAGCAGAAGATTTCGAAAAGATGGCAAAAGATGTTTGGCAGTATGACCTTGGTAACAAGGCAGCTGATTTAAAGAGCGTTGATTTATATGTAAAACCGGAAGAAAACAAGGTTTACTATGTAATGAACGGTGATGTAACAGGCGATTTCGATATCTAAGCCGAAGGATTTAAACAGTCGTTACATAATTTATAAGGAATATCGTAAAGAAACAGGATGTATAAAAATATATGTCCTGTTTCTTTTTTGTTGTGACAGCCTTGGTAAGTGACAGAGTGTCAGGAGATTTTTCTATAAAGCTGAAAAACGTAACAGTACTCGGAGACCGGGAAAATGCAGGACTTGTAGCAGGTATCTGCGCAACAGCCCGTCCGAGCTATGGTACGATCTACATTGAAAAGTCCAGAGTAGAAGGACAGGAATGTGCAAAGACGGATGTGATCGCAGGAACGATCACAAAACCGGAAAAGTATGATGCAGGTACGGCAATGATCATGGTGAAACTGATGGATCATGAGACAAAGGTTGTAACGGTCGATGAAAAGCCGCATCGTGTGCAGATGGCTTCCTATAAGAAAGGAATCATATTATACAGTTTAATGAGTAATGGAGTGAAGGTGGAATATCAGGATATGGAGAATTTCCTGAACCGCTGGTAAATGACAAAAAAAGGTATCCCCTACCCTTGTGGCAGGGGATATTTTAATTTTTTTATTTTTTTCGTTGACAATATGGAAAAGGAGTGCTATGTTATGGATAGAAAAGATGTTAGCACTCGAAAGGGTTGAGTGCTAACAAACAAAAAGATCTGAGAAGGAAGTGATATGGTGGAGATCGATGATAGAAAATTTAAAATTCTACAGGCCGTTGTCAGGAACTATTTAGAGACGGGCGAACCGGTCGGAAGCCGTACGATTTCCAAATATACAGATCTGAATTTAAGCTCCGCGACCATTCGGAATGAAATGGCGGATCTGGAAGAGCTTGGTTATATCCTGCAGCCTCATACTTCTGCAGGGCGGATTCCTTCTGATAAGGGCTATCGTTTATATGTTGACCACATGATGGCCGAGAAGGAGCAGGAAGTCAATGAAATGAAAGAACTGCTTTTGGAAAAGGAAGAAAAGCTGGATTCACTCTTAAAGCAGACAGCCAAGGTACTTGCCAATGATACCAACTATGCGGCAATGGTTTCGGCGCCGGTTTGTCAGGGCAGCAAGGTAAAGTTCATTCAGCTCTCCAGAGTAGAAGAACATCAGCTCATTGCAGTGATCGTGGTGGAAGGTAATCTGATCAAAAATAAAATGCTTACGACAGAGGAAGCACTGGATGATGAGACGATCTTAAAGCTCAACATCCTGCTGAATACTTCGCTGAACGGTCTTTCCATTAATGAGATCAGCCTTGCGATGATCACAGGGCTGAAAAAGCAGGCGGGCGAGCATGAAGCGCTTGTCGGAGATGTGATCGACGCGGTAGCGGAAGCGATCAAGGAGGACAAAGACCTTGAGATCTATACATCGGGAGCCAAAAATATTTTCAAATACCCTGAGCTGACGGATAATGAAAAAGCAAGCGAGATCATCAGTACATTTGAAGAAAAGAATCTGCTGAATTCACTGGTGGAAGAAACGCTTACCAATCCGGAAAACAACGGTATTCAGGTGTATATCGGTGATGAATCACCTGTTTCGACCATGCGTGACTGCAGTGTTGTAACAGCAACCTATGATCTGGGAGAAGGCATGCGGGGTACGATCGGTATTATCGGACCGAAGCGGATGGATTATGAAAAGGTAGTGGATACCATGAAAGGGCTGATGAATCAGCTTGATAATCTGTATGATAAAAAGAAGATCGGTACAAAGGATGATAAATAACATCTTTTCTAATTGAAATAATAAAGAAAAACGGAAAGGGATGATAACATGGCTGAGGATAAAGAAAAAGTAATACAGGATGCGATCAAAGAGGCGCAGAAAGCAGCGGAAAAGGAAGAAAAGGAAGCCGCAAAAGAAGCTGAAAAGGAAGCTACTGAGGAATCTGACAAAAAGGAAACGAAAGCTTCCGAAAAGGAAGAAAAAAAGAAGGACAAAAACGACAGGAAAAAAGATAAAACAAAAGAAAAAATTGACGAACTGGAGGATAAAGTAAAACGCCAGCTTGCAGAATTTGAAAATTTCCGAAACCGGAGTGAAAAGGAAAAGACCCAGATGTTTGATATGGGCGCTAAGAATGTGCTGGAAAAGATACTTCCGGTTGTTGACAACTTTGAAAGAGGTCTTGCTACTCCGATTGTGGATGAAGCAGACCAGCCGTTTGCAGACGGTATGCAGATGATCTACAAGCAGCTGATGAAACAGCTTGAAGATTTGGGTGTCAAGCCTATCGAAGCGATCGGTAAGGAGTTTGATCCGAATTTCCACAATGCAGTGATGCAGGTGGAAAGTGAAGAATATGAAACAGGTTTTGTGGCACAGGAGCTGCAGAAAGGCTATCTGTATAAGGATACGGTAATCCGTCACAGTATGGTAGCGGTTGTTTCTTAGCGGGAAATGGTTATGGTGTAGGGATCTGAAACAGAGATCTTTATATAATATGGCTTTATCGAAAGATAAGGCCGGTGAACAAAATGGATGATTTAAAAATTGGTTTTGAAAAGAATATCTTTAGGAGGAAAAAGTTATGAGTAAAATTATTGGTATTGACCTTGGTACAACAAACAGCTGTGTAGCTGTTATGGAAGGTGGTAAACCTACCGTTATCGCAAATACAGAAGGCGCAAGAACAACACCGTCTGTTGTTGCATTTACAAAAAACGGAGAGCGTCTTGTCGGTGAACCTGCAAAACGTCAGGCTGTTACAAATGCAGAAAATACGATCTCATCCATCAAGAGAGATATGGGTACAGACAGAGGACGTACAATCGAAGGCAAGAAATATTCTCCACAGCAGATTTCAGCTATGATCCTGCAGAAATTAAAAGCCGATGCAGAAAGCTATCTGGGAGAAAAGGTAACAGAAGCCGTTATCACTGTACCTGCTTATTTCAATGATGCACAGCGTCAGGCAACAAAAGATGCAGGTAAGATCGCAGGTCTTGATGTAAAACGTATCATCAACGAGCCTACAGCCGCAGCACTTGCTTATGGTCTTGACAATGAAAAAGAACAGAAGATCATGGTATACGACCTTGGTGGTGGTACATTCGATGTATCTATCATTGAAATCGGTGACGGTGTTATCGAAGTATTATCCACAAACGGTGATACACACCTTGGTGGTGATGACTTTGACCAGAAGATCATTGACTGGATGGTAGCAGAATTTAAGAATGCAAACGGTGTTGACTTATCTACAGATAAGATGGCTATGCAGAGATTAAAAGAAGCAGCTGAAAAAGCTAAGAAAGAGCTTTCTTCCGCTACAACAACAAATATCAACCTGCCATTCATCAGCATGAATGCAAATGGACCGCTTCACTTTGACATGAACCTGTCCAGAGCGAAATTTGATGAACTGACACATGATCTGGTTGAGAGAACAGCAATTCCAGTTCAGAACGCATTGAAGGATGCAGGTATTACAGCAGCAGATCTTGGCAAGGTATTACTCGTTGGTGGTTCTACACGTATTCCTGCAGTACAGGAAAAGGTAAAACAGCTGACCGGCCACGAACCGAATAAATCACTGAACCCTGATGAATGTGTAGCACTCGGTGCTTCCGTACAGGGTGGTAAATTAGCAGGTGATGCAGGCGCCGGTGATATCCTTCTTCTGGATGTTACTCCACTTTCTCTTTCTATCGAGACAATGGGTGGCGTTGCAACAAGACTGATCGAAAGAAATACAACGATCCCGACAAAGAAGAGCCAGATCTTCTCTACAGCGGCAGATAACCAGAGTGCAGTTGATATCAACGTTGTACAGGGTGAAAGACAGTTCGCAAGAGACAACAAGTCTCTGGGACAGTTCCGTCTGGATGGTATCGCACCGGCTCCACGAGGAATCCCGCAGATCGAAGTTACATTCGATATCGATGCCAACGGTATTGTAAACGTATCCGCTAAGGATCTTGGTACAGGTAAGGAACAGCATATTACGATCACAGCAGGCTCCAATATGTCTGATGATGAGATCGATAAGGCAGTCAAAGAAGCTGCTGAATATGAAGCACAGGATAAGGCACGTAAGGAAGCCATCGATGCAAGAAACGAAGCTGATTCCTTCGTATTCCAGACAGAAAAGGCATTAAATGAAGTAGGCGATAAGCTTTCTGACAGTGAGAAATCACCGGTGGAAGCAGATCTTGCAGATCTGAAGTCTTATCTGGAAAGCACAAAGGATCAGGAGCTTACAGCAGATCAGGTATCTGAGATTAATGCAAAGAAAGAAAAACTGCAGACATCCGCTCAGGCACTTTTCACGAAGATGTATGAGCAGGCACAGCAGGCAGCAGGTGCTCAGGGTGCAGCAGGTGCACAGGCAGGACCTGATATGGGTCAGGCGCAGCAGCAGGCAGCACCGGAAGACGATGTAGTTGACGGAGACTTCAGAGAGGTATAAGATAGTAGCTGCGACGCGCAGAACAGATGAAAGAAAATGGAACAGGGTGTGGGCGGTAAAGTCTGCACCCTATCCCTTGTTTGAAAGGTAGAACATAATGGCAGAACAGAAACGAGATTACTATGAAGTCCTCGGTGTCGATAAAAACGCGGATGAGGCTACGATCAAAAAAGCATACCGTACGCTGGCGAAGAAATACCATCCGGATATGAATCCGGGCGATAAGGAAGCTGAGAAAAAGTTCAAAGAAGCTTCTGAGGCATATGCAATCTTAAGTGATCCGGAGAAAAAACAGCAGTATGATCAATTTGGTCATGCGGCATTTGAAGGCGGCGCAGGCGGCTACGGCGGATTTGATTTTAACAGTGCAGATTTCAGTGATATCTTTGGTGATATTTTCGGCGATATGTTTGGCGGCGGCAGAAGACGTGCCAGCAATGGACCGATGAAGGGTGCAAATATCAGAACAAGCGTCAGGATCACATTTGAAGAAGCTGTTTTCGGTGTAGATAAAGAACTGGAGCTGAATCTGAAGGATCCATGTCCGACCTGCCACGGAACAGGTGCAAAACCGGGCACGAGCAAAACAACCTGTCCGAAATGTGGCGGTAAAGGTCAGGTCGTATTTACACAGCAGTCTTTCTTCGGAACAGTCCGTAATGTACAGACATGTCCGGATTGTGGCGGAACAGGTCAGATCATTAAAGATAAATGTCAGGATTGCCATGGAACAGGATATATCTCATCCCGCAAGAAGATCCAGGTATCCATTCCTGCCGGTATTGATAACGGACAGAGCGTCCGGATCCGCGAAAAGGGAGAGCCTGGTACAAATGGCGGACCGAGAGGAGATCTGCTCGTTGAGGTTATGGTACAGCGTCATCCGATCTTCCAGAGACAGGACAGCAATATTTACTCTACAGTCCCTGTATCGTTTGCGGTTGCAGCACTGGGCGGCGAGATCATGATCGATACCGTGGGCGGTAAAAAAGTGGCATATACGGTAAAACCGGGCACACAGACTGACACGAAGGTACGTCTCAAAGGAAAAGGTGTTCCGTCCCTGCGGTATAAAGATACAAGAGGCGATCATTATGTAACGCTCGTTGTACAGGTTCCGGATAAATTAAGCCATGAAGCGAAAGAACTGCTCCGTCAGTTTGATGCGGAAACCGGTAATACGCTGGAGGCTGTCAAAAACTACACAGCAGGCAAAAAAGACGATGATCCGAAGGATCCAAAGGGCTCCCCGGATAAGAAAAAGAAAAAAGGTCTTTTTAAATAAAATAAAACAGTTGAAAAGGTGCTTTTAGGAGTACCTTTTCTTTTTGCTTTTCTTTTTTGCGTAAACGGAATATTTGTCTATCTGTCTGAAATCTGCTATAATCAACTATTAAAGTGTTTGGTAGAATGTATATGAGAAAGGAACCGCGTGATGAAGTGGACAAAATTAATGATAAAGACAACTTCCGAGGCAGAGGATATCATCATCAGTACGATGTACGATCTGGGGCTGGAAGGTGCACAGATTGAGGATAAAGTGCCGCTTACCGCATGGGAAAAGGAGCAGATGTTCGTGGATATTCTGCCGGATGGACCAGCAGATGACGGTGTGGCATACCTGAGCTTTTTTGTGGAAGTACCGGAAGAAGGCGATGAAAAACCACAGCTGCCACAGGGACTTGATGGGGCAGCGGACAACTCTTACTTTCTGGTAAGCAGCGGGCAGGTAGTTGATCTGCCGAAGCTGATCGAGCGCATGCAGCAGGAGCTTGACGACCTGCGTATGTTTATGGATATCGGGGAAGGAACGATCACGGTTTCCGAGACGGAAGATAAAGACTGGGTCAATAACTGGAAAAACTTCTTCCATCAGTTTTATATCGATGAACTTCTGGTGACGCCGTCCTGGGAAGAGGTAAAGCCGGAGGATCAGGGCAGAAAGATCCTGCATATCGATCCTGGCACTGCATTTGGGACAGGTATGCACGAGACAACACAGCTCTGTATCCGCCAGTTAAAGAAATATATCACACCGCAGACAGAGCTTCTGGATGTCGGAACAGGCAGTGGTATTCTGGCGATCGTAGCGCTGATGTATGGCGCCGGGCATGCGGTTGGAACGGATCTGGATCCGTGTGCAACGGAAGCGGTCAGGGAAAATATGGAAATGAATGGAATAGACCCTGCTAAATTTGAGATGATGATCGGCAATATCATTACAGAGAAGGAGATCCAGGATCGTGTCGGTTATGGAAAATATGATATCGTAGTAGCCAATATTCTGGCAGAGGTGCTTGTGCCTCTGATGCCGGTTGTGGCAAAATGCTTAAAGCCGGGCGGAACCGTCATTACCTCCGGAATCATCAACGGAAAAGAAGGGCTTGTGGCAGATGCCATGAAAGCCGCCGGACTTACCGTCGTTGAGATCACCCAGCAAGGAGAGTGGATGCAATGTACTGCATCTATGAAATAGATGCAGTATGCAGCCTCACCGCATTGGCGTAGCCAATTTTGCATGCAGTGAGGTTCCCGAAATGTACTGCATCTATGAAATAGATGCAGTATGCAGCCTCACCGCATTGGCGTAGCCAATTTTGCATGCGGTGAGGTTCCCGCCGCGTTACAAAACTGAGAATCAGAAGTATGATAGGAGAAACGCATGTACCAGTTCTTTGTAGATCCGGGCGCGATCAGCGAAAAGCAGGTCGTCATTACCGGAAAAGATGTCAATCATATTAAAAACGTCCTGCGCATGAAGGTCGGCGAGGAGATCGCGGTCAGTAACGGCGTCGATGGCAGAGAATACAGATGCGGCATTTTGCAGATGACAGAAGATGCGGTGATCTGCGAACTGCGCTTTATCAAAGAAGACGGCGTAGAACTGCCTTCCAAAATTTATCTTTTTCAGGGACTTCCCAAGGCGGATAAGATGGAACTCATCATCCAGAAGGCAGTGGAGCTCGGTGCTTACGAGATCATTCCGGTCGCGACAAAACGCACGGTTGTAAAGCTGGATGCCAAGAAGGAAAAGAGCAAGCTTGTGCGCTGGCAGGCGATCAGTGAGGCGGCGGCAAAGCAAAGCAAACGGGCGGTCATTCCGCAGGTACATTCTGTGATGAGCTTTGCACATGCACTTGCCTATGCGGATATGCTCGATGTCAGACTGATCCCATATGAAATGGCGGAAGATATGGCAAAAACACGCAGTCTGATCGAAGAGATAAGACCCGGGCAGAGCATCGGGATTTTTATCGGTCCGGAAGGCGGATTTGCACCGGAGGAGATCGAGCAGGCAATGGCACATGCCATGCAGCCGATCACGCTGGGCAAGCGGATCCTGCGGACGGAAACAGCAGGTATGACAGTGCTTTCGATTTTGATGTATACACTCGAAGGACAGGAACTGAAAGCGTAAAAAATGCATAAGATAAGATAGGACAAAAGCGGAAAGGAAGACGAAAATGGAAGTATATTTGGATAACTCCGCAACGACGAAGGTATATGATGAGGTCGTGCAGCTTACTTCAAAGATCATGTCTGAGGATTACGGAAATCCCTCCAGCATGCATCAGAAGGGTGTGGATGCGGAAGTTTATGTGAAAGAAGCAAAAGAAAGGATCGCTAAGACACTGAAGGTACAGGAAAAGGAGATCTTCTTTACTTCCGGCGGTACAGAATCCGATAACTGGGCGCTGATGGGTGCAGCGAGTGCAAACAGCAGAGCGGGCAGACATCTGATCACAACCAAAATAGAACATCCTGCAATCCTGCAGACAATGGAATATCTGGAAAGCATCGGCTATGAAGTGACTTATCTGCCGGTCGATGAAAAAGGCGTTTTACGTCTGGATGCACTGGAGCAGGCGATCAGACCGGATACGATACTGGTATCCATTATGCATGTGAATAACGAAGTGGGTGCGATCCAGCCGATCGAAGAGGCCGGTGCACTGATCAAACGCATGAATCCGCATACGCTGTTCCATGTAGATGCGGTGCAGGGCTTTGGCAAGCTTCGTATTTATCCAAAGAAAAGTCATGTAGATATGCTTTCGGTGAGCGGACATAAGATCCACGGACCAAAGGGTGTCGGCATTTTGTATATTGATGAACATGTGAAGATCAAACCGATCATTTTCGGCGGCGGTCAGCAGAAAGGAATGCGTTCCGGAACGGAAAATGTCCCGGGGATCGCGGGCATCGGCAAAGCAACAGAGTTGTCATACGCTAACCTTGATCGTGATGTGGAACGGTTATATGAACTGAAACGCTATTTTGAAGAAGGGCTGCAGAAGCTGAGTGATGTTGTCATCAACGGTCCGCTTTATGAACAGGGAGCACCGCATATCGTCAGTGCATCTTTTGCGGGTGTCAGAAGTGAAGTACTTCTGCATGCACTGGAGGATAAGGGCATTTATGTTTCCGCAGGCAGTGCCTGTGCATCCAATAAGCATACGGTTAGTGCTACGTTAAAGGCAATGGGCATCAGCCAGAATCTGCTGGATTCCACGATCCGTTTCAGCTTCAGCGTCTTTACAACCGCGGAGGAATTGGACTATACTTTACAGTGTTTATATGATATACTGCCGATGTTACGCAAGTATACAAGGTATTGAGCATAGAAAAGAAAGGGAAAATTATGTTTACAGCATTTTTGATAAAATATGCAGAGATCGGTGTCAAAGGCAGAAACCGGTATCTGTTTGAGGATGCACTGGTCGATCAGATCCGTTTTGCACTCAGCAAGATCGATGGTGAATTTGCTGTCCGCAAGACACAGGGTCGTATTTACGTGGATGCACAGTCTGCATTTGATTTTGATGAAACGGTAGAAGCACTCAAGAAGGTGTTTGGTATTTCAGGTATCTGCCCGGTCGTTTATGTCGAGGATGAGGGATTTGAAAAGCTTTCCGGGACGATCGTGAATTATGTCAAGACAGTTTATCCGGAAGGCAATAAGACCTTCAAGGTATGTGCAAGACGCGCCAGAAAGAATTATCCGATGCGCTCCATGGAGATCAACTGTGAGCTTGGCGGCGTCATTCTGGATGCATGCCCGGATATGAAGGTAGATGTGCATCATCCGGATTTTGAACTGAATGTGGAGATCAGAGAAAAGATCTATATCTATTCCGAGATCATTCCGGGACCGGGCGGAATGCCTGTCGGAACAGGCGGTAAAGCGATGCTCCTGCTTTCCGGCGGAATCGATTCCCCTGTTGCGGGTTATATGATCAGCAAACGTGGCGTGAAGCTGGAGGCAACTTATTTCCATGCACCGCCTTATACATCAGAACGTGCAAAACAGAAGGTTGTCGATCTGGCAAAATATGTTGCGGCCTATGCGGGACCGATCCGCCTGCACGTTATAAACTTTACGGATGTACAGCTTGCCATTTATGAGAAATGCCCACATGATGAGCTGACGATCATTATGCGCCGCTACATGATGCGGATCGCAGAAACGATCGCAAAAGAAACAGACTGCCTTGGGCTTGTAACGGGCGAAAGCATCGGTCAGGTAGCTTCCCAGACGATGCAGAGTCTTGTTGCAACAAACGAAGTATGCGAGCTGCCTGTATACAGACCGCTGATCGCATTTGATAAGCAGGATATCGTGGATATTTCCGAAAAGATCAATACCTACGAAACATCTATTCTGCCGTTTGAGGACTGCTGCACCATCTTTGTGGCAAAGCATCCTGTTACCAAGCCGAATGTAAAGGTGATCAGAGGACATGAAAAGAATCTCGAAGGCACAGTGGAAGAGCTGGTCAAGACAGCACTTGAAACAAGAGAGATCATAGAGATTGAATAAAAATAGAAAAAGAAAAACGAGCAGCCTGGCTGCTCGTTTCAATCTTCTGTTTGAGGATCTCACAAAGTGAGATCAGATGCATTAAACTGTGTAGTTCTTTAAAACCTTCATAACATCTTCAGCATCGCCTTCTGCATGGATGTTTAAATCGATCGGCTTAGATAAATCTAAGCTGAAAATACCCATGATAGACTTTGCATCGATTACGTATCTTCCTGATACTAAATCAAAATCATAATCAAATTTTGTGATGTCGTTTACGAATGATTTTACTTTGTCAATTGAGTTTAATGAAATCTGTACTGTTTTCATTTGAATTACCTCCTTTTGTTTTAATACCTTCGCTTATTATACTAAAGAAAAGGGGATAAAAAGTCAATACGAAAACCATACAAAAAAAGTGAGGATAACAATGAAAAGTGTGGCATTACATAACCTGGGTTGTAAGGTCAATTCTTACGAGCTTGACGTTATGCAGCAATATCTACAAAATGAAGGATATAAAATTGTAAATTTTAACCAAAAAGCGGATATTTATATTATCAATACGTGCACGGTAACAAACATAGCGGACCGGAAAAGCAGACAGATGCTGCATCGTGCCAAGAAGCAGAATCCGGATGCGATCGTTGTGGCAGTGGGCTGCTACGTGCAGACAAATGAGGCTGAGATCGAGAAGGATGACTGCATTGATCTGGCGATCGGAAATAACAGGAAAAATGAGTTGGTGGAGATCATAGAGGCTTATCTGGACAAGCGTCAAAGTCAGACGCCGGATGAGCAGACTACCGCATCATCGGGGAAGACGTCCGGTGTGGCACCGGACAAGACACTGGGTCACACTTCTGTGATCGATATCAATGCGGAAAAAGAATATGAAGAGATGCAGCTTGTACATACTGCAGAGCACACCCGTGCTTATATCAAAATTCAGGACGGCTGCAATCAGTTCTGCAGCTATTGCGTGATCCCGTTTGCAAGAGGGCGTGTCCGTTCCAGAAAGCCGGAGCAGGTGGAAGAGGAAGTCAGAAGACTTGCAGAAGCCGGCTATCATGAGATCGTCCTGACGGGAATTCATTTAAGTTCCTATGGGCTTGATTTTCATGGCGAGTCATACAATACGACCGGCGGACAGGGCAATGAGCAGGAACTTTTGCGGCTGATCGGGCAGATCCATGCGGTAGACGGCATTACCCGTATCCGTCTGGGATCGTTAGAACCCCGTGTGATCACAGAAGCATTTGCAGGCGCGCTTGCAGCACTGCCAAAGGTCTGCCCGCATTTCCACCTGTCACTCCAGAGTGGCTGCGACGGTGTGCTGAAACGGATGAACAGAAGATATACGACAGAGGAGTTTGCCCGGAGCGTGGAAATTCTGCGCCGGGTGTACGAGCATCCTGCGATCACGACGGATGTGATCACGGGATTTCCGGGAGAAACCGAGGAAGAGTTTGCACAGACGGTCTCTTATCTTGAAAAGATCCGGTTTTTCGAGATGCATGTCTTCCCATATTCCAGAAGGGAAGGAACTGTAGCGGCTGATATGCCCGGACAGCTCACAGAAAAAGAAAAGAAGCAGCGCAGCAGTGTACTGCTTGCCATGACTGCAAGACATTCTAAGGAATACCGGGAATATTATATCGGAAAAGAGCAGGAAGTGCTGTTTGAGCAGTGCCATGAAATAGAAGGCAGACAGTATCTGACCGGGCATACACGCAACTATGTACGCGTGGCAGTTCCGGTGGAAGGAATCGATCCGGCAGAAATGACGAATCAGGAACGCATCTGCTGCCTGACAGGCTTTGCAGATGACGAGACCCTGCTCGGCACTTATTAAGAAAACAGGGAATTGTCAGTATCCCGGAATAATGTTATAATGTAATAAGCACAAAGAAAAACAAGCGACACCGAAGGTGGCATTTGTTTTTCTGTGCTTATTAACGAGCAAATATCCTGCGAAGCAGGATGATGAGTGCGGTATAAAGTCTTTTCAGGGCATGGGGCAGCAGAAAAGACAGATCATGTAGAAATGTAGAAGGTGGGGTACCAATATGAAATACACAAAGGACGAGATCGCTGAGATTGATCGTGTAGCAAAAGAGACATCACAGGCAATCATGGAGCATTTCCCGAAGGATGCAGATTTCGAGATTGAAATGACGATTGAAACAACAAATAGTGAGAATGGCAATCTGCTTCTGCGTGTAGATGCCAATACATTTGAGATCAGCATTGGCGAAAATTCCTTTAATTTCATGAAAAAAGCAAGCCTGTCCGATTCGACCATGTCGACGAAACAGCAGGAAATCACAGATTTAAAATATAAGTTTTTAAAGAGCGTGCTTGTGATCGGTCTGCCGTCGTTAAATGCCAGACTGGAAAAGCAGGTAAAAGACAGACAGGCAATGCACGATTATATTATGAAGATCGGTGTGAGCGTCGGTATTGCCGTACAGCAGGCAGGGGCAAAGACAGTAAGCCCGGCTGCGGCAGTTTCCCGTCAGCAGGTAGATTACTATATCAACCTGATCAAGGAGCAGCTTGCAAGACTGGCATTCAGCTCAGAGATCAATCCGACTACGAGAGGCAGTATCGTGATCCACGGAGAAAGCTCAGACCGTACGATCCGTATTGATGAAACAGTTTACGATTCTCTGACAAACCAGCAGTCTGTGCATGAAATCTATTATTATCTCGATACAAAAGAGATCAAATATTACGAAAATGGCAAGCATAAAAATATCAGTGATCTGTTTATGTCGATCACTGCTTCCGAGAAATACAAAAAGATCTTCAATGAGGTCAATCTGCTGCTGAAAAAAGAAGTTGTGATTGATAAAGATGTGGAAAATTTTGTGCAGTCACAGAAGCCGGTAGAGAACGAATTTTTGAAGCCGGAAATGAATTCCTTTAAGCAGACACATATGGAGTAGGTTACATAATACTTGAAAAAACACAGAAAAAGGGTTACAATACCAAAAACAGACAGGGGCGTGATGAAATGCAGGATTTGGGAAATACACAATATTTTAAAGTGGAAGTAGAGCCGGAAACAGGTGTGAAGGTCGTTCTTTCTACAGTATACGAGGCTTTGAGCGAAAAAGGATACAATCCAGTAAATCAGATCGTCGGTTATATCATGTCGGGAGATCCTACTTATATCACAAGCCATAAGAATGCCAGAAGCCTGATCATGAAGGTGGAACGGGATGAACTGGTAGAGGAAATGCTCAGAGAGTACATTAAAACGAATCATTGGAAATAGTGAGGATATACTATGCGTATTATGGGTTTGGATTTCGGATCAAAGACGGTGGGTGTTGCTGTAAGTGATCCGCTCGGACTGACAGCGCAGAGTCTGGAGATCATTCGCAGAAAGTCTGAAAATAAACTGAGACAGACCTATGCCAGGATTGAAGAACTGGCAGCACAATATGAAGTGGAGAAATTTGTAGTAGGATTACCGAAGAATATGAATGCAACAGAAGGTGAGCGCGCAGAAAAGTCGCGTGCATTTGCAGATGCGCTTTTCCGCAGGACCGGGATTGAGGTGGTCATGTGGGACGAGAGACTCACAACTGTAGCAGCGGACAGGACAATGATGGAAGCAGGAATCCGCAGGGAAGACCGTAAAGAATATGTGGATGCCATAGCAGCTTCTTATATATTACAAGGGTATCTGGATTATCTTCAGAACCGGAAAGCGTAGATGATAGAATGACAGATGGAAATAACCTGGAAAAGGTTGAATTCATACCGGATGTAGAGGGAGAAAAAGTACAGTTTTATGTGTTGGAGCGGACACGCCTTGGCGGTGTGGATTATCTGCTCGTGACAGATCAGCCGGATGGGGATGCACAGGCGCTGATCTTAAAGGACATTACAGAAAATGACGGGGACGAAAGTGTTTACCGTATTGTATCAGACGATAAAGAACTGGATGCAGTAGCAGCAGTTTTTGAAAATATGCTGGATGATATTGAATTCGTGGAAGACGAAGAAGAATAAGACCGGCAGACAAAATATAAATTATTAATAAAACAAAGAGAGTACTTTGTACAATTCTATGGATGAAGGGCTTGCCGTTCCATGACCGGGAAAGACGAACTGGCAGCGTGTGTGCATAGTGTTTTACCGGGAGACTTTCTTTGTGTTTCAAGAATGTGGAGGAAAAACAATTGAATAAGAAACAAACAGAAAGTCCGTCAAAGCTCAAGATTATACCGCTGGGAGGTCTGGAGCAGATCGGGCTGAATATTACTGCCTTTGAATATGAAGACAGTATTATTGTGGTGGACTGCGGTCTGGCATTTCCGGAGGATGATATGCTCGGAATCGATCTGGTTATCCCGGATGTAACGTATCTGAAGGAAAATGCGGATAAGGTAAAGGGCTTTATGATCACACATGGACATGAGGATCATATCGGCGCACTTCCTTATGTACTCAAGGAACTGCCTGTTCCGATCTATGCGACAAAGCTGACAATGGGTATCATTGAAAACAAGCTGACAGAGCATGGACTGGAAAAAGCAACAAAGCGTAAGGTTGTCAAATTCGGACAGCATATCAATCTGGGACAGTTCCGGGTAGAATTTATCAAGACAAACCACAGTATTGCGGATGCAGCAGCGCTTGCCATTTATTCACCGGCGGGAATTGTCGTGCATACAGGTGATTTTAAAGTGGATTACACACCGGTATTCGGGGATTCCATTGATCTGCAGCGTTTTGCGGAGCTTGGAAAGAAAGGCGTTCTGGCGCTGATGTGCGACAGCACAAATGCGGAAAGACCGGGCTTTACCCCTTCTGAGAGAACAGTCGGTGTGACATTTGACAATATTTTCTCGGAGCATACCAATACAAGACTGATCATTGCAACATTTGCATCCAATGTGGATCGTGTGCAGCAGATCATCAATTCCGCTTATAAATACGGACGTAAGGTTGTTGTCGAAGGACGCAGCATGGTCAATATCATTGATACAGCCACAAAGCTGGGTTATATCAATATTCCGGATAATACGCTGATCGATATCGAACAGCTCAAAAATTACCCGGACGAAAAAACAGTCATTATCACAACGGGAAGTCAGGGCGAAAGTATGGCTGCTCTTTCCCGTATGGCATCCGGAATGCACCGGAAGATCTCGATCGGACCGCTTGATACGGTTATCTTCTCGTCAAATCCGATCCCGGGAAATGAAAAAGCAGTTTCCAAGGTGATCAACGAACTGTATGCCAAAGGTGCAGATGTTATATTTGAAGATGCGCATGTATCCGGACATGCCAGACAGGAAGAGATTAAACTGATCTATTCCCTGGTACAGCCGAGGTATTCCATTCCGGTGCATGGTGAGTATCGCCATCTGAAAGCGCAGGCAAATCTGGTGCATAAGCTGGGCATGGATAAGGATAACATCTTTATTCTGCATTCAGGTGATGTGCTGGAGCTTTCGGAAGAAGCGGCAAAGGTGACCGGAAAGGTTCCGGTAGGTTCTATTTTCGTAGATGGTCTTGGTGTCGGTGATGTTGGTAATATCGTTATCCGCGACAGACAGCATCTGGCGGAAGACGGTATTCTGATCGTTGTCGTTGCACTGGACTGCGAAAATAATGTCGTGGTTTCCGGCCCGGATATTGTTTCAAGAGGATTTGTCTATGTGAGAGAATCCGACGAGCTTCTGGACGGCGCAAGAGACATTGTGTCGGATGTACTGGATGACTGCATCGACAGAAACATCTCTGACTGGGGAAGAATGAAAAATGCGATGAAAGATTCTCTGAATGAATATTTCTGGAAGAAGACAAAACGTCGCCCGATGATCCTGCCTATTATCATGGAGGTGTAGGCTATGCTCGAAATACAGAAAGAACTGGATCAGTTTATTCTGACGATCAAAAACACGCAGGTATACAAAGAGTACCAACTGCAGAAAAGCAAGGTAAAAGAAAATCCGGATCTGAAAAGACAGCTGGATCAGTTCAGAATGAGAAATTATGAGCTGCAGACAAAGCATTGCCCGGATAATCTGTACGATGAAATGGACTGCTTCCAGAGAGAGTACGAGCAGTTCCGGGAAATCCCGCTGGTGCATGATTTTCTGGCAGCGGAGCTTGCGCTCTGCCGCCTGGTACAGGAAGTATCGGATGGTGTGATGCGCGCGGTAGCGGAGGATTTTGAATGATGTCAGGGGCAAAAAGTCAAAAACCACGATGTGCCTGCACAGGAGTGGTTTTATGACTTGTTGCCCCGCCCAGGCATGAGCATAAAAGTGGAGCGGAGCTTCGCGATATGCGAATGCCGGGCAGGATTGTGAGAGTGCGCAGCACGGAACAATCCGTATGACATTATTGATACAGATAATATCGTGCATTGCAGATGCATGATACGGAGGAAGGAACTGTAATGAAAGCAAAGCAAGTGACCGGAGCGGTTTTTAATATGATATTCCGACTGGTGCTGTCCATCATCATTATACTGGTGGTATACAGACTTGCCATGTATTCCTATCATCTGGGTTATATGGTATTTGCGGATGTGGCAAAGGAAGCGGAGCCGGGCAGAGATATCACGATCGCCGTAGATACAGAGGATAGCACGATGGATGTTGCAAAGACGCTGGAAAACAGAGGGCTGATAGATGATGCAAGAGTATTTTTCCTGCAGGAAATGCTGTCAGAATACCGTGGTAAGATCCAGCCGGGCGTTTATACGCTCAATACATCTATGACGGCTGAAAAGATGCTGGCGGAAATGGCGGCAAACGCACCTTCCGATGACGAAGAGTCTGAAGATGCACAAACGACGGATACGGAAAATACGAATGCATCGGATGATGTCTCAGATGGCGTTTCAGATGCTGCGGAGGATACGCCGGCAGCAACAGATACGCAGTCTGCGGAGTCAGACAGCGAGGATGTACAATGATAGTAGATCAGAGATATGTGGATTATATCAATTCACTGGAAAAGGAGCTTCTGCCATATCTGGAAGAACTGGAACAGTATGCACTTCAGACGGAAGTACCGATCATCCGAAAAGAGATGCAGAGCTTTTTGAAAACACTGCTTAAGATGAATAAACCGAAGCAGATCCTGGAGGTGGGAACTGCTATCGGTTTTTCTGCATTACTGATGAAGGAATTTATGCCGGCGGATGGGCAGATCACAACGATCGAGAAATATGAGAAAAGAATACCGGTCGCCAGAGCAAATTTTGAGGCGCACGGAGACGGAAGGATCACGCTTCTGGAAGGAGATGCCATGGAAATTCTGGCAGGACTTACCGGAAGCTACGACATGATCTTTATGGATGCGGCAAAAGGACAGTATATCCATTTTATGCCGGATGTGCTCAGGCTTCTGGCACCGGGCGGTGTATTATTGTCTGATAATGTGCTGCAGGATGGGGATATCATCCAGTCCCGCTATGCGGTAGCAAGAAGAAACCGTACGATCCATACGAGAATGCGGGAATATTTATATGAACTGAAAAACAACGAAGCGCTTGTGACCTCCATCATACCTCTCGGAGATGGGATCGCGCTTTCGGTAAAGAAGGATAAGTAAAATGAGAAAACCAGAATTATTGATTCCGGCAAGCAGCCTGGAAGTATTAAAAACAGCAGTTATATTTGGTGCGGATGCGGTTTATATCGGCGGAGAGACATTTTCCCTGCGTGCAAAGGCGAAGAATTTCAGCCACGAAGATATGAAAGAAGGCATTGCATTTGCGCATGCCCATGGCGTCAGAGTACACGTAACGGCAAATATTCTGGCACATAATTACGATATGGAGCCTGCCAGAAACTATTTTCAGGAACTGGCAGAACTTGCGCCGGATGCGATCATCGTGGCAGATCCGGGCATGATCATGCTGGCAAAAGAAAACTGCCCGGATATTGAGATCCATTTAAGCACACAGGCAAACAATACCAACTACATGACTTATCGTTTCTGGTACGGGCAGGGTGTAAAACGTGTGGTATCCGCAAGGGAATTATCTTTGAAGGAGATCAAAGAGATCCGGGAACAGATCCCTGAAGATATGGAGATCGAGAGTTTTATCCATGGTGCTATGTGTATTTCTTATTCCGGCAGATGCCTGCTCAGTAATTATTTTACAGGCAGAGATGCCAACCGCGGTGCCTGCACCCATCCTTGCAGATGGAAATATGCAGTAGTGGAAGAATCCCGACCGGGCGAGTATATGCCTGTTTATGAAAATGAAAGAGGTACTTATATTTTCAACTCCAAGGATCTTTGCATGATCGAGCATATCCCGGAAATGATCGATGCGGGAATCGACAGCTTTAAGATCGAGGGCAGAATGAAAACGGCTCTTTATGTGGCAACAGTTGCGAGAACATACCGGAAAGCGATCGATGCTTGTCTGGAATCAAAAGAAGCATACGAAGCGATCCTGCCATGGTGCAGGGAAGAAATTTCCAAATGTACCTATCGCCAGTTTACAACGGGATTTTATTTTGGCAGACCGGATGAAAATACACAGATCTACGACAGCAATACTTATGAGCAGGAGTATATTTATCTCGGTATCGTGGAAGATGCAGAAGCTGCACAGGAAAATGCGGGAAGTATCGTATCCATTACACAGCGTAATAAGTTCAGTGTCGGAGAGACGATCGAGATCATGAAGCCGGATGGCAGCAATGTACAGACGATTGTATTGTCTATTGTAAATGAAGAAGGCCGGGAGCAGGAAAGTGCACCGCATCCGCAGCAGAAGCTCCGCGTTTTGCTTAGTGAGAAAGCTTCTCATTATGATCTTCTGCGCAAAAAAGCATGTGCAACAAGCTGATCCTGGTTGTGCAATATAGACATTCGGCGGCAAAAATTCTGCAAATGTTTTAGAAAATTCGACCAATTTTTAAAAAATAGAAAAATGGGTATTGAAATTTAAAAAAAATAAGAGTATCTTAATAGCAACGAAAGGAATCTTTCGAAAATAAGATAACTTGAACGATGATGTTCCAAACGGTAGTTTTGGAACATTTTTTTGTATCAGGGAAATTTGATATAAAGCACAAAAAGAACGTTATCAAGTATCTAATATAAAAAAGAAAGGGAGATATGAAATGAGCGGAGTTACAAATGTGGAAGAAATTTTCGGTAAAAACGTGTTCACACTTGGTAAGATGAAGGAACGTCTGCCAAAGGATGTGTACAAGGAAGTGAAAAAGGTCATGGATCAGGGCGGAGAGCTTTCCATGGCAGCAGCAAATGTTGTTGCAAAAGCAATGAAGGACTGGGCATGTGAAAATGGTGCAACACATTACACACATTGGTTCCAGCCACTGACAGGAATCACGGCAGAAAAGCATGATGCTTTCGTTTCACATCCGGATGAAGCCGGTAAGATGATCACAGAGTTTTCCGGAAAGGAACTGATCAAGGGCGAGCCTGATGCATCTTCATTCCCGTCAGGTGGTCTGAGAGCAACTTTCGAAGCAAGAGGTTATACAGCATGGGATATCACAAGCCCTGCATTCTTAAAAGAAGCTTCAACAGGCGTGATCCTCTGTATCCCGACAGCCTTCTGTTCTTATACAGGTGAGGCACTGGATAAAAAGACACCACTGCTGCGTTCCATGGAAGCTGTATCCAAACAGGCACTTCGTATCGTCCGTTTATTTGGAAATACAACAGCAACAAAAGTAACTGCATCCGTAGGACCGGAGCAGGAGTACTTCCTTGTTGACGAGAATCTGTATAAAAAGAGATCTGACCTGATGTTTGCAGGCAGAACCTTATTTGGCGCACCTGCTCCAAAAGGACAGGAAATGGAAGATCACTATTTCGGTGTTATCCGTGAACGTGTCGGCGCATACATGAAGGATCTGAATGAAGAACTTTGGAAATTAGGTGTTACGGCAAAAACACAGCATAATGAAGTAGCTCCTGCACAGCATGAGCTGGCTCCGATCTATGAAACAGCCAATATCGCAGTTGACCACAACCAGCTTATTATGGAGACAATGAAACGTGTCGCTGTACAGCATGGCCTGAGATGTCTGCTGCATGAGAAACCATATGCAGGCGTCAATGGTTCCGGTAAGCATGACAACTGGTCCATTACAACAGATGACGGCATGAATTTACTTGAGCCGGGTGATACACCAAATGAAAATATCCAGTTCCTGCTTGTACTTGCCTGCATCATGAAAGCGGTTGACAAACATGCAGATCTGCTCCGCCAGTCCGCATCCGATGTCGGAAACGACCATAGACTTGGGGCAAACGAAGCACCGCCGGCAATCATTTCCATGTTCCTCGGTGAACAGCTTGAGGACGTAGTAAAACAGCTTGTAGAAACAGGTAATGCTGCTTCCTGCAAAGAGGGTGGTAAGCTGGAGACAGGTGTATCCACACTGCCTGATCTGGATAAAGATGCAACAGACCGTAACCGTACTTCGCCATTTGCCTTTACAGGTAATAAGTTTGAATTCCGTATGGTTGGCTCCGCTGATTCCATCGCCGGCCCGAATACAACACTGAATGCGATCGTAGCGGAAGCGTTCTGTGAAGCTGCTGACAGACTGGAAAAAGCAGAAGATTTTGAAACAGCAGTACATGATCTGATCAAAGAATACATGACAGAGCACCAGAGAATCATCTTCAATGGAAATGGCTATTCCGATGAGTGGGTAGTAGAAGCTGAGAAACGTGGACTTCCAAATATCAAATCCATGATAGAAGCTGCATCTACACTGACAAGTGAGAAGGCAGTCGCACTGTTTGAGAAGTTTGGTATTTATACAAAGGCAGAACTGGAATCCCGTGAAGAGATCATTTATGAAACATATGCAAAGACGATCAATATCGAGGCACTGACCATGATCGACATGGCAGGCAAGCAGATCATCCCTGCAGTTGTGAAATATACAAAGACACTGGCAGATACCGCAAATGCCATCAAGGCAGCAGGCGGAGACGCAAGCGTACAGACAGAGCTTCTGGCTGATGTTTCCACAAAACTTGCAGCAATGCAGAAGGAACTCAACAAGCTGGTAGCTGACGAGAAAGAAGCAAGTGCTATGGAAGATGTAAAGGCACAGGCATTCTTCTACAAAGATACGATCAAGGCTACTATGGATGAGCTGAGAAAACCTGCTGATGAGCTGGAAATGATCGTTGACAAAGACGTATGGCCGATCCCGACCTACGGCGAGTTAATGTTCGAGGTATAGAATTCCTTTTGGATGTTATGAAATGAAGTGTATAAATGTGCGGAAACAGCTTGTTTCCGCGCATTTCCTTCCATAAAAAGAGGAAATAAAAAAATAATTAAAAAAATTTGAAAAAGTACTTGCATAATAAAAAAACATTTGCTATAATCAATTTCGTTGTGATGGGCTATCGCCAAACGGTAAGGCAACGGACTCTGACTCCGTCATTTCAAGGTTCGAATCCTTGTAGCCCAGCTTTTGGAAGCCCGGTTGAATTTCAACCGGGCTTTTTGTAGCGAGGGAACAAAATCAAGCACGAGCGAAGCGAGTATTTGATTTTGCCCGAGCGTACAACGAGAAAATCAGAGAGCACGAAGTGCGGCTGCTGTGATAACAGCAGGATTTTCGAGTCTGGTAAGAGGGAACAAAATCAAGCGTTGTCACATATTTGCGCAGCAAATGTGCGACTAAATAACCTGCGCAGCAGGTTATAGCTATTCCGAGCGTACAACGAGAAAATCGAAGAGCACGAAGTGCGGCTGCTGTGATAACAGCAGGATTTTCGAGTATGTGTGAAAATCACGTGAAAAATGAAAGCAGCGAAGCTGCGACGCTACGAAGTAGCGGATTTTTCGAGTCTGGTAAGAATAAAACAAAATCTCGAGCGAAGCGAGGTAAACCAATGTATTCATTCAACAGCAGAGTGCGTTACAGTGAAGTAAATAAAGATGGCAGGCTGAAGCTTGTATCACTGCTGGATTATTTTCAGGACTGCTCCACGTTTCATTCCGAGGATGCGGGGATGGGAACGGAATACCTGGCAGGACAGGGACTGGCATGGGTACTGAATTTCTGGCAGATCGATGTCATGAGGTATCCGCAGCTTTGCGAACAGATCACGATCGAGACATGTCCCTATGCATTTAAAGGCTGTCTGGGCTTTCGTAATTTTGATATGCTTGATGAGCAGGGAAACAGGATCGCCGTTGCCAATACGCTCTGGACACTTCTGAATCTGCAGTCCATGCGGCCGGCAAAGCCGACGGAAGAAATGCTGCAGGCTTACAGCATTTCTTCAAAGCTTCCAATGGAATATCTGTCACGGAAAATTCCGGTAGAAGGAGAGGGAGAGAGACAGGATGAGGTGCTTGTCCGGAAACATCATCTGGATACCAATTACCATATGAACAACGGACAGTATGTTGCTGTGGCGTCGGATCTTCTGCCTGAGAATTTTGAGGTGAACCGGCTGATGGTCAGCTATCATAAATCTGCGGTGCTGGGAGACATTCTGTATCCGGTCATTTACGGAAAAGGAACAGAGGAAGTGACTGTTGTATTGGAAACGGAAGAACACAGCCCTTATGCGATTGTAAAATTTAACGGAATACTGAGCAAACAGGAGAATCGGGTTCCGGTTGTGGGAAAGATATTGTAAATTAAGAAGGAAAGCAGGCTAATATGATATTTGGAAAGAAACAGACACTTGTCATGATAAAAAGGGTTGAATTCGGTATTTATCTGGCAGAGACAATGAAGGATGCGGAAAACAAAGTGCTTTTGCCGAAAAAACAGGTTCCGGCAGATATGGAAGTGGGAGATCCGATCGATGTGTTTTTATACAAGGATTCCAATGACCGCCCGATCGCGACGGTGAAGGAGCCAAAGCTGACACTCGGACAGACGGCAAGACTGCGTGTCGTATCCGTCGGAAAAGTGGGTGCTTTCCTGGACTGGGGACTGGAAAAGGATCTGTTTCTGCCATATAGAGAGCAGACCACACAGGTAAAAGCAGGCGACGAAGTGATCGCTGCCCTGTATCTGGATAAGAGTGAACGCCTCTGTGCAACGATGAAGGTGTATCCTTATCTGCAAAAAGAAAGTCCCTATCAGAAAGATGATGTTGTGACCGGTATGATATATGAGATCAGTCATAATTTCGGGGCGTTTGTAGCGGTGGATGACAAGTATTCCGCGCTGATCCCGAAAAAAGAACTGTACGGAGAACTTCATGTGCTTCAGCAGATCAGTGCGCGTGTAACCGGCGTGAAGGAAGATGGTAAGCTGGATTTGGGGATCCGGCAGAAGGCACATCTGCAGATGAACGAGGATGCAGATAAAGTGCTGTCTCTTTTGCAGGAAAAGAAGGGATTTTTACCGTTACATGACAAATCCTCTCCGGAACAGATCCGAGAAACGATCGGTATGAGTAAAAATGAATTTAAGCGTGCGATCGGACATCTTTATAAAGAACATCTGATCACGCTGGAAAGTGACGGAATCCGGTTAAAGAAGTAAAAGAATACTTTTCTTTTGGCAAAATATAGATTATACTGAGATTGTAAAATGTACATGAATATTTAAAAAAAGGAGAATGAAAAATGAAGATCCAGAATATTACAAACATTGAAAAATTTTTTGAAGTAGTTGACAGCTGTAAAGGCAAGGTTGAGCTTGTAACGGGAGAAGGCGACAGACTGAATTTGAAATCAAAGCTTTCCCAGTACGTTTCCATGGCAAAGCTTTTTTCTGACGGTACGATTTCAGAGCTGGAGCTGCTGGCATATGAGCCGGAAGATATCAATAAGTTAGTAAACTTCATGATGAACAACTAAGAGCCGCATGAATCCGAAAAAGGTTAATTGGCTGTTTTTGACAACATTGCTTGTGGAAGCGGCGGTCATGGCGTTTATGTATCTGTGCAGTGATATTTCACTGGGAATTATAGAAAGTCTTCTGCTCAGTCAGTTGATCGTACTGGTTCCGGCTGTCTTGTTCCTGTTTGGGACAAGGACGGATCCTGGCAGGCTGATCGCCCATAACAGACCGAAATTTACCACGGCTCTTCTGGTCGTGGTATTTACCTTTCTGTGTATGCCTGCGATCATAGCGGTAAATGCATTTTCCATGCTGTTTGTGGATAATGAGGTCGCCGGGCTGCAAAGCTATATGTTGTCAGTACCGTGGTGGCAGATTCTGCTTATGGTCGGTATTATAGGACCGGTCAGTGAAGAATTTGTGTTCCGGGGCGTCATCTATCATGGCTATAAGACAAGCCAAAGGTTTGTCGGTTCCATGCTGTTATCGGCGCTTTTATTTGGACTTACCCACTTGAATTTCAACCAGATGAGCTATGCGGTATTGGTGGGTATAGTCAGTGTACTGCTGTTAGAGGGCAGCGGCAGTATCTTTTACAGTATGCTGTTCCATATCTGCATTAACACGACAAATGTTGTGCAGATGTTGGTGCAGAAGGCACAGGGCACTATCATGAGTCAGGAAGAGAGCATGGCATATATTGAGCGGACGATGCAGATGCCTTATAAACAGGCGTTGGCGGTTTCTGTATCGGTCTACGCGGTGATCGCTGCAGGCGCGACGGCACTTGCAGGCTGTCTGCTTTACCTGATCGTGAAAAAAGAAAACAGAGTGCAGCATATGCAGCAGCTGCTGCATGGAAATACGGGAGAGAAAAGGACAAAACTGATTTCTGTTCCGCTGGTTATTTCTGTTGTGCTTTGCCTGCTATATATGACAGCAGATGTATTTTGGGGTTAAAGGTGAAACTAATATGAGAAAAATGCAGGTATTGGGCATAGAACTGCAGGATCATACCGTGCGTGAGGCAATGAAAAAAACGGATGCCTTTCTGCGGGACGGAAAAGTCAGTACGATTGCCTATATTACAATGCGTGGTCTGATGGAAGCGGAGGGATCACAGGAAAGACAGGACTTCTTGAGAGAACTTGATCTTACTGTTCCGGCAGACAGTGATATTTTACGTGCGGCCGGCATTGCAACGCGAAACAGAGTGAGAGAAGTAGATAACGATGAGTTTCTGACGGAATTTCTGCGGAAGATTGTCAGGGGCAGACAGACGGTATATTTGTTGACCAGTACACAGGGGCAGCTGCAGCTGCTTCGGGATGGTCTTCTCAGTTATCAGGAGAATCTGCGGATCATAGGAAGCTATTCTCTGGATGAGCTGGAGCAGGATGACGATTATCTGGTAAATGAGATCAATGTAGAGACACCGAATGTACTCATCACGAATATTTCATCCCCACAGCGAGAGGCTTTTTTTGAAGCAAACCAGATGAAGCTGAATGTGGAAGTCTGGCTGATGCTGAAGGATGAGGTAGTCCACAGCAACAAACATAAAGGATTGTTTTGGATATTACATGACAGAGTTGTCCGTAAGCTCTTTAAACACAAAGTAGTACAGTACTTAAACCATGAAAAAGAATCATAAGGCTTCGGGAGGGAAAGCAGATGCATTTCTTCCGGAGTCTTTTGTTTTTTGCCGGGCGACGAGAAAAATGCACGCATTTATGCGGTGCGTTTGACAAACGCTAATCAGAGCGGGATTTGCAGAGCACATCCTGTTTCTGCGTGACAGAATGTGTGAAATGAATAGGTAAAAAATGCATAAAAAAATAGGGGAAATTGGTGGATTTTTTTGTGGATATATATTAAAATAAAAAAAGCAATATGCAAAAGGCTATTGAGAAGGTATCTATCTTTGTGAAAAATGTATAACTATCCGACGGGGATAGGTGGGAAAAGGAGCGGGGCTATGATTTCAAATCAAATTCTGCAGAATACGTTAGACGGATTAAAAGCAATTTCACGTGTTGATTTTGCAGTCATTGATACAGACGGAAAGACGATTGTTTCCACAACGGAAAATGAGCTGGAATATCCGGTGGCAGTGGTTGATTTTGTAAAATCACCGGCGGACAGCCAGGAGGTTTCCAAATACCAGTTCTTTAAGATTTATGATGAACAGGTTGCAGAATATGTGCTGGTCGCTATCGGCTCCGGAGAGGATGTCTATATGATCGGTAAAATGGCAACATTTCAGATCCAGAATCTGATGGTTGCATATAAAGAGCGGTTTGATAAGGACAACTTTATCAAAAACCTGCTTTTGGACAACCTGCTTCTGGTAGATATTTACAGCCGGTCCAAAAAGCTGCGTATTAAGATGGAAGCACCGCGTACCGTAATGATCATTGAAGCGGGCGAGGGAAAAGATGCCAATTCTGTGGAAGTGATCAGAGAATGTCTGGGCAACGGAAACCGCGATTTCATTACCGCTGTGGATGAAAACAGCGTGATCGTTGTCAAAGAGATATTGGAAGAAGTGCCAAAGGCAGAGCTGGAGCGTGTGGCAAAGAGCATCATTACGACGCTGGAGAAGGAAGGGGCGTCTGATGTACATATCGCATACGGCAGCATTGTCGGAGAACTGAAGGAAGTCAGCCGTTCTTACAAGGAGGCCAAGATGGCACTGGATGTTGGCAAGATCTTTTTCGGTGAAAGAGAGATCATGGCATACAGCGAGCTTGGTATAGGGCGTCTGATTTATCAGCTTCCGATTCCGTTATGCAAGATGTTCATCCGCGAGATCTTCGGTAATAAGAGCCCGGATGATTTTGATGAAGAAACCGTTGTGACGATCAATAAGTTCTTTGAAAACAGTCTGAATGTTTCGGAGACCTCAAGACAGCTGTTTATCCACCGTAACACGCTGGTGTACAGACTGGATAAGCTGCAGAAGTCAACAGGACTGGATCTGCGTGTTTTTGAGGACGCGATCACTTTTAAGATTGCCATGATGGTTGTCAAATATATGAAATATATGGAAACATTTGAGTATTGATAAACGAGGAGAGAGTCTCATGATTACACTGGAAAATGTAAGTAAAGCATATTCGACAGGAGCACCGGCACTGAATAATGTCAGCCTAAAGATTGAAGCGGGAGAATTTGTTTTTGTCGTAGGAGACAGCGGTTCCGGTAAATCAACACTGATCAAGCTGCTTTTGCGGGAACTGCTTCCGACTTCCGGGAAAATAATGGTAAATGACATTGATGTGGCAAGCCTGCGTCATAAACAGATTCCGAAATACCGCAGAAAGCTTGGCGTGGTATTTCAGGATTTCCGTCTTCTGAAAGATAGAAATGTATATGAAAATGTGGCGTTTGCACAGCGTATTGTGCAGACGCCGTCTAAGGAAATCAAAAAAAATGTTCCGTCCATTCTTTCGACAGTAGGACTGGCGGGCAAATATAAGGCAAGGCCGAAGCAGCTGTCCGGTGGTGAGCAGCAGCGTGTTGCACTGGCAAGAGCTCTTGTGAATAATCCACCGATCCTTCTGGCAGATGAGCCGACCGGAAATCTGGATCCGAAAAACTCATGGGAAATCATGAAGCTTCTGGAAGAGATCAATGAGAGAGGCACAACGGTTCTGGTTGTAACGCACAACCGGGAAATCGTAAACGCAATGAAGAAACGTGTTATTACAATGAACAAAGGCGTTATTGTGAATGACGAGAAGGAAGGTACATACATCGATGAGATTTAGTACATTAATCTATACAATAAAGCAGGGTATTGTTAATATATTCCGTAATAAATGGTATTCACTTGCCTCTATGGCAACGATCAGCGCGTGTTTGTTCATGTTCGGCATTTTTTATTCGCTTGTGGCAAACTTCCAGTACATTGTAAAGGAAGCGCAGGACGGCGTTGCGGTTACGGTATTTTTTGAGGAAGGGATCAGTGATGAGAGGATCGCAGAGATCGGATCGCTGATTGAAAAAAGAGCAGAAGTATCCCATGTTAATTTTGTATCGGCAGATGCAGCATGGGAAAGCTTCAAGGATGATTATCTCGGAGAATATGCAGATGGCTTCGGGGATGACAATCCATTGCCGAATTCGGCAAACTATGAGGTGTATCTGAATGATGTATCCATGCAGGATTCCCTGGTAACTTATGTGGAATCTCTTGATGGTGTCAGGAGGGTTAACCGTTCTGAGGTAACAGCCAATACCCTTTCCGGTATGAATAAACTGATCGGTTATGCATCGGCGGGTATTATCGCTATCCTGCTTGCCGTATCCATTTTCCTGATCAGCAATACGGTTACGATCGGTATTTCTGTCCGCAAGGAGGAAATTAATATCATGAAATATATAGGAGCGACGGACTTTTTTGTCAGAGCGCCGTTTGTGATCGAAGGTATTTTGATCGGTCTTGCGGGATCTGTTCTGCCGCTTGCTATCATTTATGTGATCTATAATAATGTGATCGCATATGTATCAACCAGATTTTCCATGCTGTCACAGCTTCTGAAATTCCTGACGGTAGATCAGGTATTTCAGGTGCTGATGCCAATTTCGCTGATCATCGGTATCGGTATCGGTTTCTTTGGCAGTTTTTCAACAGTACGAAAGCATATCCGGGTATGATGCAGGTTTAATACAGGATAGGAAAAGGTAAGGTATTTAGGAAATGGTAAGGAAAAAAGGTGTAATTGGGGCAATTATGGCAGCGGTTTTGCTCATTGGTGCAACAGGAACTGCTTTTGCGGCGCCGGAATCGGCAGACAGTCTGGATGATGCGATCAATAAAGGAACGGACGCGCTTTCGGATGCACAGGATGAAAAGAAACAGCTGCAGTCCAATCTGAGTGCGGCGCAGGCAATGAAAAAGGAACTGGAAAATGCCAAGACCGCACTGACCGGTGATGTGGTGGAGCTGGATTCCCAGATGAGTGAAGTTTCCAACGATCTGTTAGAGGTACAGAACCTTCTGGACACAAAGGAAGCGGAGCTTGATAAAACAACAAAGGAACTTGCACAGGCAAAGATCGATGTGGAAAAACAGTATGAGGACATGAAGCTCCGCATTAAGTTTATGTATGAAAACGGTACGATGTCTTATATCCAGATCCTGCTCAGCAGCGGCAGCTTCAGTGAACTTTTGAATAAAGCAGAATATATTGAGCAGGTATCTGAATATGATAGAAATATGCTTCAGACATATCAGGATAACCGGGATAAGATCACAAGGCTGGAAAAGGACCTGAAGGACCAGAAAGAAGTACTGGAACAGGTTAAGGGTGATGTGGAAGCGAAGCAGACGGAGATGGCAGGTCTGATCTCAGATAAGCAGTCGGAGATCGAAGGCTATGAAAGTGATATCCAGAATAAAGAAGAAGCAATCAAAGAATATGAAGCTATGATTGCAGAGCAGGATTCCACCATCAAGGCACTGGAGGCTTCTGTGGCTGCAGCGAAGGCAAAACGGACGCAGATGACGGTATCCGACAACAGTACAAATGCCGCAGATCAGCCGCATTACGGCGGTGGCGCATTTGTATGGCCGGCTCCATCTTATACAAGAATATCAGACGACTATGGATACAGGACACATCCGATTCTGGGTATACAGCAGTTTCACAGTGGTGTGGATATGGCGGCGCCGAGTGGTTCTTCCATTCTGGCGGCAGCGGATGGAACTGTTGTTGCAGCTACTTATAATGCAACAATGGGTAATTATGTGATGATCGATCATGGAAACGGACTTTATACGATTTATATGCATGCATCTGCCCTTTATGTATCAAGCGGACAGTCTGTCAGTGCAGGCAGTACGATCGCTGCGGTCGGTTCAACGGGACGAAGCACAGGTGCGCATCTGCACTTCAGCGTCCGCCAGAACGGAAGCTACGTCAGCCCATGGAACTACTTGTAAACCTGCAGAGCCGTGTAACCGCATCGGATTTCTGAGGAGCAAGCTTGCTTGCGGAGCAGAAAATCGATGCGGTTATGGGGCGAGCAGCCCGCATGAGCAAAAGGAGCCGCGAAGCGGTGAGTTTGCGAATGAGGCTCTGCAGGAGAAGAAAGACGGCGAGCAGCCCGCATGAGCAAAAGGAGCCGCGGAGCGGCGAGTTTGCGAATGAGGCTCTGCAGGAGAAGAAAGATGGCGAGCAGCCCACATGAGCAAAAGGAGCCGGGGAGCGGCGAGTTTGCGAATGAGGCTCTGCAGGAGAAGAAAGACAGCGAGCAGCCCACATGAGCAAAAGGAGCCGCGAAGCGGTGAGTTTGCGAATGAGGCTCTGCAGGAGAAGAAAGACGGCGAGCAGCCCACATGAGCAAAAGGAGCCGCGGAGCGGTGAGTTTGCGAATGAGGCTCTGCAGGAGAAGAAAGACGGCGAGCAGCCCACATGAAATAGTGAATCAAGGGAAGGGAAATCAAATTGGAAGAGAATAGGCAGGAAGTAGAAAACGAACAGAATACAGAATCAGATCAGGAAGTTCTGGAGCGGATCGAGAAAAAGAGGCGTCGGACAGCCCGCTATAACTTTTTTGCGCTGGGTGTTCTGGTAGGGCTTCTGGTCGCTTTTTTACTGACTGTTGTACTTGTGGGTGGAGGTATTCTGAATCCGGGTGCACAGCTGGCGGCAGGATCGGTGTCAAAGACGGATGATGCGGTTCTGACAAATGAAGTAAAAAATAAGATCGGACTTCTCGAAGACAGTATTCATGAATATTATCTGGGGGATACGACAAACGAGGATCTGGAGACAGGGATTTATAAGGGTATGGTCGATGCGCTCGGTGATCCGTATTCCGAATATTATACACCGGATGAGCTCAATACCCTGCGGGAAAGCACAGAGGGCATTTACTATGGTATCGGTGCTTATATCGGTATTGACGGAGAGACGGAATATTGTAAGATCACAAGTGTGATACCGGACACACCGGCTGAAGCAGCAGGGCTGCAGGCGGAGGATATCATTGTAGAGGTAGATGGCACAAGTACAAAAGGCATGACAACAACAGATGTGGTTGCACTCATCAAAGGCGAGGAAAATACAGATGTAACGCTGACGGTCTATCGTAAGGGTGAAACAGATTATCTGGATATTACCGTGACACGTAAAAAGGTGGAAGCACCGACTGTCAGCTATAAGATGCTGGATAGCAATATTGCGTATATTCAGATCGCACAATTTGAGGATGTGACCGGAGACCAGTTTACAGAGCAGATCGCAAAGGCAAGAGAAGATGGCATGAAAGCATTGATTCTTGATCTTCGTAATAATCCGGGTGGAACACTGACAAGTGTCATTGAGGTGGCGAGACAGCTTCTGCCGAAAGGTCTGATCGTGTATACGGAGGATAAGAATGGAGAACGGGATGAATATAAATGTGACGGTTCTCACGAGCTGGAAGTACCGCTGGTAGTGCTGGTCAATGAAAACAGTGCATCCGCATCCGAGATCCTTTCCGGTGCGATCAAGGATTATGGTATTGGCACGCTGCTTGGTACAACAACCTTTGGAAAAGGAATTGTACAGAAGGTATTCGGCATCACGGACGGTTCTGCTGTGAAACTGACGATCAGCCATTATTATACACCGAACGGAAATGACATCCATGGCGTAGGTATTGAGCCGGATGAAACACTGGATCTGGATGTAGACCAGTATCTGAAGGACGGTACGGACAATCAGCTTGAGCGTGCAACGGAGATACTTGAGGGAGAGATAGCGAAATGAAACAGGCATATCTGATAACCGCATATAAGAATTTTGATGAACTGTATGAGCTTGCGGAAATATTGTCAAAGACAGCATATGTATTCGTTCATGTGGATGAGAAAAGCCGTGAGATCACAGATGCGGATGTGGAGAAACTGAACCGGCTTCCGGGCTGCGAAGCGATCCGGGAATACCGCATTGTATGGGGTGGCTTTGCACATGTGCAGGCGATCGTAAAGCTGATGGCAATGGCACTTTCCAAAGAAGATGTTTCTTATATGCATCTTCTGACCGGCGAAGATTTTCCACTTCTGACGCCGGAACAGTTGGATGAAAAGTTCCTTACATCCGATCAGATCTTTATGGACTATCTGACGCCGGAACAGCTTCCGGAAACGGTAACGAAGCGATATCAGTATTATAACTGGTTTACAGATCAGAATGTGAAAAATAAAGTGTTATGGCAGTTGCAGAACATGACGGTAAAGGTGCAGAAAAAGGCGGGTATCTGCCGAAAGGGAATCGGGCCTTTTACAAAGATTTACAAAGGACTTGTGTATGTATCCATGCCAAGAGAAGCAGCAGTTTATGTCGTTTCTTTCGTGGCAAAGCACGGAGAATTCTGGGATGATCTTGCGGTATGTCAGGTACCGGAGGAGTTCTTCTTCCAAACGATATTTATGAATGATAAAAACTGGCGGGAGCATGTGGTAAACAAACAGCTCCGCTATATGGACTGGACAAAGGGAGACGGTTCCAGCCCGGCATATCTGACACTGGAGGACTATGATAAGGTAAAAGCCAGCGGCTGTGCATTTGCCCGGAAATTCCATCCGAAGCAGTCTGAAATCCTCCGGGATAGACTCCGTGAGGATCTTGGGATCGAGTCTTAAGCAGCGATCATTGGAGGCGTTGTGGCACTGACAGTGCTGCTCTGAGCATCGGTCTGAAATTACAGAGAAACGAACAAATGTTTGTATAAAATCTATACAAATTTCAAAAACTGTGATATAGTACAAGAAGATTTTGTACCATATCACAGTTTTTTGTTATGGCGACGAGGAAAATGCACGCATTTATGCGGTGCATTTGACGACCGCTGATCAGAGCGAGATTCGCAGAGCGTATCTCGTCTCTGTTCAGAGAACAAACAGGAGATAGATAGATGGATCATTTCGTCTTACATTCAAAATATCAGCCGACCGGAGATCAGCCGCAGGCGATCGAGGAACTGGTAAATGGGTTCCGGGAAGGTAACCAGTTTGAGACACTTCTTGGTGTGACGGGCTCCGGAAAAACGTTTACCATGGCTAACATTATCGCTGCGCTCAATAAACCGACGCTTGTGATTGCCCACAATAAGACGCTGGCAGGACAGTTATATGGAGAGTTTAAGGAGTTCTTCCCGGAAAATGCGGTGGAATACTTTGTGTCCTATTATGATTACTATCAGCCGGAGGCTTATGTGCCACAGACGGACACTTATATTGAAAAGGATTCGGCAATCAATGATGAAATCGATAAGCTGCGCCTTTCGGCGACTGCCTCTCTGACGGAGCGGAGGGATGTTGTTGTTGTGGCATCCGTATCGTGTATTTACGGTATCGGTAGTCCGGACGACTATATGAACATGATGGTATCTCTGCGCCCGGGCATGATCAAGGATAGGGACGACGTGATCCGCGAGCTGATCGATATCCAGTACGACCGCAATGATCTGGATCTTGACCGCGGCTGTTTCCGCGTGCGCGGGGATGTGCTGGAGGTAAATCCGGCGCAGGGCAGTGACTATATTCTGCGGATTGAATTTTTCGGCGATGAGATCGACCGTATTACAGAGGTAGATCCGCTGACCGGCGCAGTGCATGCACAGATGGAGCATATTTCTGTTTTCCCGGCTTCCCATTATGTAGTACCGCGTGAGAAAATATTGCATGCGTGCGGAGAGATCGAGAAAGAACTGGAACAGCAGGTGAAATTTTTCAAGGGTGAGGACAAACTCTTAGAGGCACAGCGTATTGCGGAACGGACGAATTTTGATATAGAAATGCTGATGGAGACAGGCTTCTGCTCCGGTATAGAGAATTATTCCCGTCATATGAACGGGCTGGCAGCGGGCGAGACACCGATGACACTGATGGATTATTTTAAGGATGATTATCTGATCATCATTGATGAGTCGCATATGACGGTTCCGCAGATCCGCGCCATGTATCACGGTGACCAGTCCAGAAAGCATACACTGGTTGACTATGGCTTCCGTCTGCCGTCAGCACTGGACAACCGACCGCTGAATTTTGAGGAGTTTGAATCGAAGATCGATCAGCTTTTATTTGTTTCTGCGACGCCGGGAGAATATGAGGAGCAGCATGAGCTGCTGCGGACAGAGCAGATCATAAGACCGACCGGGCTTCTGGATCCGAAGGTGGACGTGCGCCCGATTGAAGGGCAGATCGATGATCTGATCTCGGAGATCAAAAAGGAAACGGAAAAGAAAAATAAAGTACTTGTCACAACGCTGACAAAGCGGATGGCGGAAGATCTGACAGATTATATGAAGGAAGTGGGCGTCCGCGTGAAATATCTGCATTCCGATATTGATACGATGGAACGTGCAGAGATCATCCGTGATATGCGTCTGGATGTGTTTGACGTTCTGGTCGGTATTAACTTGCTGCGGGAAGGCCTGGATATCCCGGAAATTTCTCTGGTGGCGATCCTGGATGCGGATAAAGAAGGCTTTCTGCGTTCGCGTACTTCTCTGGTACAGACGATCGGACGTGCTGCAAGAAATGCGGAAGGACACGTGATCATGTATGCGGATGTCATTACGGACTCTATGCGGGAAGCAATCGATGAGACGAACCGCAGACGTGAGATCCAGGATGCCTATAATAAGGCGCATGGTATCGTTCCGAAAACAATTAAGAAAGATGTCCGCGATCTGATCAGTGTGACTCGTGTGATCGACAGCAAGGATACACGCATGGAAAAAGATATGGAATCCATGAATGCGGACGAGCTGAAAAAAGAGATCGCCAATGTGACAAAACAGATGAAGAAAGCGGCTGCGGATCTGAATTTCGAGCTGGCAGCACAGTTGCGTGACAGGATGGTAGAACTGAAGAAGCACCTGCACGAGGTGGAGGACTAAAATGGTATTTTCGACAATAGTGTTTTTATGCATGTTTTTGCCGATCACGATAATTTTATATTATGTCATGCCCAAGGCACTGAAAAATTATTTTCTGCTGGCAGCAAGCCTGTTTTTCTATGCGTGGGGAGAGCCGAAGTATTTGCTTGTGATGCTCTTTTCCATTTTTTGCAATTATCTGTTTGGCATATGGCTGTTCAGGCTGGGCAGCAGACATGTGCCGTCCGGTATGGATGCAGGAATGGTGGAAAATGCGGGCACAGACGGATATGGCACAGACAGGAGACGGAAAAAAGCGAAGCTTGTTGTTACACTTGCAGTCATTGTCAATATCGGTATTTTATTTGTTTTTAAATATATGACCTTTGCGATGGAAAACTTGCAAAAACTGATCCCGTCGCTGCCTGTATGGCAGATCGCATTGCCGATCGGTATTTCCTTTTACACGTTTCAGGGATTGTCCTATGTCATTGATGTGTATAGGGACGGCGGGAAAAGCGTGCAGAAGAATCCGTGTAAGCTGGCATTGTATATTTCTATGTTTCCACAGCTTATTGCAGGACCGATCGTGCGCTACAAGGATATTGCACTGCAGCTTGATACAAGAACACACAGCACAGAAAAATTTGCAGATGGTGTAACAAGATTTGTGACAGGTCTGGCAAAGAAGTCAATCCTTGCCAATATGACGGGAGCACTGGCAGATTCTATCATGCAGGGTGATTTTTCGGTGATGAGCGTATCGGTCGCATGGCTCGGTGCGATCGCATATACGCTGCAGATCTATCTTGATTTTTCCGGTTATTCCGATATGGCGATCGGACTTGGCAAAATGTTTGGGTTTACCTTTCTGGAGAACTTTGACCATCCTTATATCGCAACATCGGTGCGCGAATTCTGGAGACGCTGGCATATGTCATTGTCCGGCTGGTTCCGGGATTATCTGTATATTCCACTGGGCGGAAGCAGATCCGGTAATGTGTATCTGAATCTGCTGCTTGTTTTTCTGGCAACGGGAATCTGGCATGGCGCTGCGTGGGGATTTCTGCTCTGGGGCTTATGGCATGGCTTTTTTGTGCTGCTGGAACGTTTTCTGGTTAATCACGGAAAGCAGAAAGTCAGGAGCGGAATTGCAGCGAAAGCGTTTGGCTGGCTCTATACCATGCTTGTGGTGGTGATTGGCTGGGTATTGTTCAGCCTTGTGCAGCTGGATCAGGTGCTGACGTATCTGGGCATTATGTTCGGTAAGAATGCAGGCGGATTTCATGCCTATGGGCTCAGGTATTATCTGAGTAATCAGACAATCTTCTATCTGATCGTGTCTGTATTGGTCTGCATTCCGTGGAAGTGGAAAAAGCCGGAGGGACTTGTATTTGATGTATTACAAAAGATACTGATTCTGGGACTGCTTGTACTGTGCTTTGTATTTATTATCAACAGTTCCTATAACCCATTTATTTATTTTCGATTTTAAACGGTCAAGAAACACAACAGAGGATAGAAAGTAAGCTATGAACAACTCGAAAACAGAAAAAATGGTCAATTTCATATTTGTGCTTGTATTTGTCGGTATGATCTTTCTGCCGTTCTGCCTTCTGGATACGACGGAGGTCATTGATTCCTCGTTGGAAAACCGCAGAATGACAATGTGGCCGGGCTTGCATTTTAATCAGGAGATCAATGCATGGTACGGACATTATGTGGAAGATCGTGTGGCGTTCCGGGAGACGGCGGTCCGTTTTTATATGGATGCGACTTATGCGGTGTTTGGCGAATTTTCGGAAGATCTGCATATGTACGGAAAAGACGGAGAAGTTTTCCCGGCAGACGACGGATATATCCGGGCGTACCAGCATCTGGCAACGGATGAAGAACTGATCGATTCTCTTGTGACATATCTGGATCGGACGAATCAATATCTGGAAAAACAGGGCATTCCGTTTGTTTTTCTGGCAGGGCTGGATAAGAAAACTGTGTATGGAGAAGAAATGCCTGACTATATCCATGTGGATACAACGAAGGAAAGCATTATGGAAATGCTGGCACGGAAGCTGACGGAAAAGCAGGTGCCTTATGTGATCCCGGTACAGGAGCTGCGGGATGCAAAGCAGGTAGAACGTGTCTACAACCAGAAGTATGACAGTGCACACTGGAATGCGAGAGGTGCGATGATCGGACTTCGGCTTCTGAATGAAAAAGTGCGGGAAATGGATCCGGATGTCCCGCTTCTGACAGAAGATGTCTTTACAGCATCCTCTGAGGAAAAAACACTGGAATTTATATCGCTCCCGATCACGGAACGGGTTCCGGTCTACATGTTAAAATCGGAATACGGTGACAGCATTCTGGCGGACGGAAGTCTTTTGGATGTACTGCCGCATGTGGCGGGAACAGGCATCCAGCATTATCTGAATGAAAATGCCTTGTCCGATAAAACGATACTGATCCTGCAGGATAGCTTCCTGGATGGAAAACAGGATTTCTTTGCATACCGGTATCAGAATGTTTATATGATCTCCAGACAGAATTATGAATCCATGCAGTATTATGTGGAAACACTAAAACCGGATGTGGTTGTTTTTGAAAATGCGGAACGGGCATTTGTAGATGATCTGTATGCGTATACAAATCTTGCAAATGTTACCTATGAGTAACGAATGATAGAATGAAAAGGTGAAAGAAATGAGTAAAGAACAGGAATTTATTAAGATCAGGGGTGCAAAAGAGCATAATCTGAAAAATATTGATGTGGATATTCCGCGAAATAAAATGGTCGTGCTGACCGGACTTTCCGGATCCGGAAAATCCTCTTTGGCATTTGATACAATCTACGCAGAGGGACAGAGACGATATATGGAATCCCTTTCTTCTTATGCCAGACAGTTTCTCGGACAGATGGAAAAACCGGATGTGGAGCGGATCGATGGATTGTCCCCGGCTATCTCTATTGACCAGAAATCCACAAACAGAAACCCGCGTTCTACAGTCGGAACCGTGACAGAAATCTATGACTATTTCAGGCTGCTGTATGCCCGCGTCGGTATTCCGCACTGCCCGAAATGTGGAAAAGAGATTGCAAAGCAGACAGTTGATCAGATGGTCGATCAGATCATGGAACTGCCTGAACGAACAAAAATCCAGATCATGGCACCAATTGTCAGAGGCAGAAAAGGCGAGCATGTGAAGGTGCTCGAACGTGCAAAGCGGAGCGGTTATGTGCGTGTCCGTGTGGATGGAAATCTGTACGAGCTTTCAGAAGAAATCAAGCTCGATAAAAATATCAAGCATACGATCGAGATCGTTGTGGATCGTCTGATCGTCAGGGAAGGAATTGAGAAGCGTCTGACGGATTCTGTCGAAAATGCATTGAATTTGGCAGACGGTCTGCTTGTAGTAGATACAGGTGACGGAAATGCCATGAATTTCAGTCAGAGTTTTTCCTGCCCGGACTGTGGGATCAGTATCGACGAGATCGAGCCGAGAAGCTTCTCCTTTAACAATCCGTTTGGTGCCTGCCCGGACTGCTTCGGACTGGGCTATAAGATGGAATTTGCACCGGAGCTGATGATTCCTGATGAAACGCTTTCCATCAATGCCGGGGCGATCGTTGTGATGGGCTGGCAGTCCTGTAACCAGAAGGGCAGTTTTACCAACGCTGTGTTACATGCACTTGCAGAAAGGTATGGCTTTGATCTAGATACTCCGTTCTGCGACTATCCGGAAAAGATCAGATCTATCCTGCTGCATGGAACAGACGGCGAAAAGGTTGACGTTTATTACGAAGGGCAGCGCGGAAAGGGTGTATATCCGGTTGCTTTTGAAGGTTTGATCCAAAATGTCAACAGACGATACAGAGAGACCGGATCGGAAACGATCAAACAGGAATATGAAGCTTTCATGCGTATCACGCCGTGTAAGACCTGTGGTGGTATGCGGTTGAAAAAAGAATCTCTTGCTGTGACGATCGCAGATAAAAATATTTATGAAATTACTTCTATGTCGATCGAAGCATTGCATGATTTTCTCGGTAAGCTGAAGCTGACGAAACAGCAGGAACTGATCGGGGAACGGATCCTGAAGGAAATCCGTGCAAGAGTAGGATTTCTGATGAATGTAGGATTGGAATATCTGTCGCTTTCCAGAGCGACTGCAACGTTGTCCGGTGGGGAAGCACAGCGTATCCGTCTGGCGACACAGATCGGATCGGGGCTTGTCGGTGTATGTTATATTCTGGATGAGCCGAGTATCGGACTGCATCAGCGGGATAATGATAAGCTGCTTGCAGCACTCAAAAATCTGCGGGATCTGGGAAATACACTGATCGTTGTGGAACATGACGAGGATACGATGCGGGAAGCAGACTGGGTTGTGGATATCGGTCCCGGAGCGGGCAGTCATGGCGGAGAAGTGGTTGCAGCCGGAACAGCAGAGGATATCATGAAGATACCGGAATCTGTGACCGGACAATATCTGAGCGGAGTCATGAAGATCCCGGTTCCGAAAATGAGAAAACGTGCAACCGGTTACCTTAAGGTAATCGGTGCGGCGGAAAACAACCTGAAAAATATCGACGTGGAGATCCCGCTTGGTATCATGACATGTGTGACCGGTGTATCCGGTTCCGGAAAATCTTCGCTTGTCAATGAGATCATATATAAGAGGCTGGCACATGATCTCAACCATGCCCTGACGATTCCGGGTAAGCATAAGGCAATCAAGGGGATCGAGCAGCTCGACAAAGTGATCAATATTGACCAGTCGCCGATCGGCAGAACGCCGCGTTCCAACCCTGCCACGTATACAGGTTTGTTTGATCAGATCAGGGATCTGTTTGCGACGACGCCGGATGCCAAGGCGAGAGGCTATAAAAAGGGTAGATTCAGTTTTAACGTAAAAGGCGGCAGATGTGAAGCCTGCAGCGGTGACGGTATCATCAAGATTGAAATGCATTTCCTTCCGGATGTCTATGTGCCTTGTGAAGTCTGCGGCGGAAAACGATATAACCGGGAAACATTGGATGTAAAATATAAAGGAAAGAGTATTGCGGATGTACTGGATATGACGGTAGAAGAAGCTCTTACCTTCTTCGAAAACGTACCGCAGATCAAACGGAAGGTGGAAACGCTTTATAATGTAGGGCTTTCTTATATCAAACTTGGTCAGCCATCGACAACTTTATCCGGCGGTGAGGCACAGCGTATCAAGCTGGCAACGGAGCTTTCCAAACGCAGTACAGGACGTACGATCTATATTCTGGATGAGCCGACGACAGGACTTCATTTTGCGGATGTACACAAGCTGGTGGAAATCCTGCAGAAACTGACAGATGGCGGAAATACAGTTCTGGTGATCGAACATAATCTGGACGTGATCAAGGCAGCAGACTATATTATTGACATCGGACCGGAAGGCGGCGAAAAGGGCGGAACGGTCATTGCGCAGGGGACGCCGGAAGAAGTGGCGGAAAATCAGGCTTCTTATACAGGTATATATGTGAAGAAAATGCTGGAACGGGATAAGTAAGAAACCGGGTAACTGCAAATTTTATTTAAATATTCTAAGCATAAAAGACGGATGTGCCGATAATTAATACAAAGCAATTTCTTAAGGAATTCGAAAAAAAAAGTAAATTGCAGAAAACCCTTTGAAAATGGTAGTGAAATGCGCTATAATATCCACGGTGTGTCATAAGATACCGTAAAAAGGACAGAAAACAGATCGCCGGTTGATACAGAAGCCGGATCATCCGTATGAAATGATAGAAACAGATACCATAGAAAGGGGCATATAAAATGCAATATACCGATATAGGAATTGATTTAGGAACAGCCAGTATCCTTGTATATATCAGAGGTAAGGGCGTTGTATTGAAAGAGCCGAGCGTAGTTGCTTTTGATCGTGATACAAATAAAATTAAAGCAATCGGGGAGGATGCCAGACTGATGCTGGGTCGTACACCCGGTAATATAGTGGCAGTCAGACCACTCCGTCAGGGTGTTATTTCAGATTACACCGTAACGGAAAAAATGATGAAGTATTTCATCCAGAAGGCACTTGGAAAGAAATCTTTCCGCAAGCCACGTATCGCTGTCTGCGTACCGAGTGGTGTTACGGAAGTTGAAAAGAAAGCCGTAGAAGATGCAACCTATCAGGCAGGTGCAAGAGAGGTTTCCATCATTGAGGAGCCTATCGCTGCCGCGATCGGTGCAGGTATTGATATATCAAAGCCATGCGGCAATATGATCGTTGATATCGGTGGCGGCACTTCCGATATCGCAGTTATTTCTTTAGGTGGTACAGTAGTCAGTGCTTCCATCAAGATCGCAGGTGACGATTTTGATGAAGCCATCGTTCGTTATATGAGAAAGAAACACAATCTGCTGATCGGTGAACGTACAGCAGAAGACCTGAAGATCAAGATCGGCTCTGCTTATAAGAGACCGGAAGTGGATTCCGTAGAAGTCAGAGGACGTAATCTGGTAACCGGTCTGCCTCGTACCGTTAAGGTGACAAGCGAGGAAACAGAGGAAGCATTAAAGGAAGCAACCTCGCAGATCATCGATACGATCCACAGTGTTCTTGAAAAAACACCACCGGAACTGGCAGCGGACATTGCAGATCGAGGTATTGTCCTGACAGGAGGCGGAAGCCTTTTGAGAGGTCTGGAGGATCTGATCTATGCAAAGACCGGAATCAATACGATGACGGCAGAAGATCCGATGACCTGCGTAGCAATCGGAACAGGAAAATATGTTGAGTTCCTTGCAGGCTACAGAGATGAAATCCAATAGTTGCGTATTATAGGAGGAAGCGATGGTAAAAGGATTATATACAGCATACACCGGTATGCTGAACCAGCAGAACAGAATGGATGTTTTGACCAATAATCTGGCAAATTCTGCCACCGTAGGCTTCAAAAAAGAAGGTGCCACCACACAGGCGTTTGATGACGTCCTTGCTTATCACATCAAGGATCAGTCGAATCCGACCAATGTCAGACATATCGGCAGTCTGAGTCTTGGCGCAAAGGTCGGAGAAAATTATACGGATTTTACACAGGGGGCATTCCAGACGACGGAAAATCCGTTTGATCTTGCACTTTCCGGAAATGGTTTTTTCGCGTGTGAATATACCAACAAAGCCGGAGTGACCTCTGTCAAATATACAAGGGACGGATCCTTTATCTTAAATCAAAGCGGAGATCTGGTCACCAAGGATGGCGATTATGTTCTTGATGCAAACGGAAGGCATATCCGATTGAATCCGCAGCAGGAAACCGTTTTCAATGAAAACGGTACGATCACACAGAACGGCGTGACTGTTGCGGCTCTGCAGATTGCAGATTTTACAGATTACAATTATCTGGAGCACTTTGGTGAGAGCTACTATCAGCCGGTAGAGGGAGCCACCCGTAAACAGGCAGATGCTAAAGTTTTCTCAGGCTATTTGGAGCAGTCAAATGTAACGGTGATCAATGAAATGGTAGAACTCATTTCCGTTACGCGTAATTATGAGACGAACCAGAAAGTGATCCAGACAATTGACGGAACACTTGATATAGCTGCCAACCAGCTTGGTCAGCTCCGATAGATAAGGGAGGCTTTTTTCTATGGTTAGAAGTTTATGGTCTGCCGCATCCGGCATGATCGCACAACAGACAAATCTTGATACAATTTCCAACAATCTGGCAAATGTCAATACAACGGGCTATAAAACAGATGTAGCGGAATTCAAATCGCTGCTGTATCAGACAATGCAGACAAAGACAACAACGGCAAACGGGCAGAATAAGCCGGTCGGTGCACAGGTTGGACTTGGAGTGCGTAATTCATCGATTAATTCAATGTTTACTCAGGGAAATATGCTGGAAAGCACATCTACCTCTGCATTTGGTATAGAAGGCAAGGGCTTTTTTGCAGTGCGTGGAGAGGACGGTCAGACTTATTATACTAGAAACGGTAATTTCCTGTGGGCAACCGATAACGGCAATATTACATTGACAACAACGGCGGGACTTCCGGTTTTGGATTCTAACGGAAATAAGATCAGCTTTAATTCCAGCCAGTACATGACTTCTTCCATTACGATCACGGGAGACGGAGAGATATGTTACCCTAATGCAACTAATAATGCACAGTCGCTTGGCATTAAGATCGGACTTTACCAGTTCCAGAATCCGTCAGGTCTGGAAAAGATGGACAGCAGTCTGTATGCAGTTTCCGCAGCAAGCGGGCAGGCTATGAATGAGGCTGTAACAGCGGGATTGACAAAGAGTAAGGTAAATCAAGGCTATCTGGAAGGTTCCAATGTGCAGGTTGTGGATGAAATGGTAAATATGATCGTGGCACAGAGAGCGTATGAAATGAATTCCAAAGCAATCCAGGCAACGGACGAAATGATGTCGCAGGCTAACAACCTGAGAAGATAGGAGTAGCATATGGATATCAGTAATATTTCTGCTATGTATCAGAATTACAATCAGACAGCGGCAGGTTCCGCGACAGGAAATCAGATCTCGCAGCTGCAGGGAAAAGATATGTCACAGGCAACAGATGAAGAACTGATGGATGCCTGCAAGGAATTTGAAGCGTATTTCATGGAACAGGTCATGAAGGAAATGATAAAAACGACGAAACTGGATGGAGAGGATGAATCTTCCAATACAATGGTCGATTATTTCAAGGACACTGCGATCGCTGATCTGGCAAAGGAATCGACAGAGCAGAATAGCCTGGGGCTTGCACAGATGCTGTACGAGCAGATGAAGCGCAATACAGGTTCTGTATAAAAGAAAAGAAAATGGAAAGGGCTGCCAAAAGCAGCCCTTATTTTATAGCGAGGAAGGGAACCAAGCACATGTGGAACATGTATTGGTTTCCACGAGCGCATAACGAGAAAGGGAACAATTTGGAAACACTGGAGGTTTTTGTAGACCATGTGATCTACCGCAACGAGAGCAACGGCTATTGTGTGCTGTCTGCAGACTATGAAGAAGAGGAACTGATCGTTACCGGTATTTTTCAGGGTGATGTGCAGGGGGCAATGCTGCGGGTTACCGGAAAGATGGAATATAATGCCAATTATGGCGAACAGTTTAAGATGCAGCAATACGAGATCATTGAGCCGACAGATGCGGAAAGCATCCGCCGTTATCTGGGAAGTGGTGCCATTAAAGGAATCGGTGAATCTTTGGCAGGCAGGATCGTGAAAAGATTTGGAGATGACAGCCTGCGCATTATCGAGGAAGAACCGGAACGACTGGCGGAAGTGAAAGGAATCAGTCTGCGCAAAGCGCAGGAGATTGCGGAGCAGGTAGAAGAAAAAAAGGATGTGCGCGGTGCGCTTATGTTCCTGCAGAAATATGGGATCGGTAATACACTGGCGGTCAGGATTTACAAGACCTACGGAATGCGGATGTATGGTATTTTGCAGGAAAATCCGTATCAGATGGCAGAGGATATCGATGGTGTCGGGTTTCGAATGGCAGATGCGATCGCAGAGAAGATTGGTATCCGGACAGATTCCGATTACAGAATCAGAAGCGGTATTTTGTATATGCTGTCCCAAAGTATGGCAGAAGGAAATCTGTATCTGCCGAAAGAAGAACTTATACATCAGACCGCAGAACTTCTGCGCGTTCCGCAGGATGCGATCGAGCCGCATATTGCAAATCTGATGATGGATAAAAAGCTGGTCATCAAGGAAAACTGCATTTACAGTATGGCTGCTTATTATGCGGAAAATAATGTGGCAGCGATGCTGCTTTCGCTGCGCTCTCTTCCTGAGAAAACGGAGGAAGATGCGGTCGAAAGAGAACTTCTGCATCTGGAAAGCAGTGATAATCTGCAGCTTGATCCATTGCAGCGCCGCGCAGTGATTCAAAGTGTGCAGAACGGTGTTTTTCTGCTGACCGGTGGGCCGGGGACGGGAAAGACAACAACGATCAATATGATGATCCGGTATTTTCTGGCAAACGGCAAGAATCTGGCATTGACTGCACCGACAGGAAGAGCGGCAAAGCGGATGACCGAAGCGACAGGTTATGAAGCAAAGACGATCCACCGTCTTCTGGAGGTCAATGCGGGCGGAGAAGACAGGGAAATGTTTGAGCGGAATGAGGAAAATCCACTGGAAGCGGATGTGATCATTGTAGATGAGATGTCCATGGTGGATATTTTTCTTATGCAGTCACTGTTAAAGGCAATCCCGTACGGTACAAGACTGATCCTGGTAGGAGACAGAAACCAGCTTCCTTCGGTGGGACCGGGACAGGTAATGCGTGACCTGCTGGAGAGCAGAGCCTTTGCCAGCGTTTGTCTGGAGACGATTTACAGGCAGTCGGACGACAGTGACATTATCTGGAACGCATATCAGATCCGGTGTGGAAAAGATATTGTACTGGATAATAAGAGCCGGGATTTCTTTTTTCTGCCAAGACAGGATATCAATCTGATCTATAACAACATTGTGCAGCTTGTAACGGACAAACTGCCGCGTTATACAAAGACAACACCTGCGGAAATACAGGTGCTGACTCCGATGCGGAAAGGGCCGCTTGGCGTGGAGGCACTGAATAAGATCCTGCAGGCTTATGTCAATCCAGCAGACGGTAAAAAGAAAGAAAACCAGTTTGGAGAGAGGATTCTGCGGGAAGGTGATAAAGTGATGCAGATCCGCAACAATTATAAGCTGGAATGGGAGATTACAGGACTGCACAGGATCGTGATCGATAAGGGGCTCGGTGTATTTAACGGCGATATGGGCAGAATCAGTGAGATCAATACTTATGCCAAAACCGTACGTGTTTTGTTTGATGACGGGCGTGAAGTCAGTTATGGCTTTGATGAAATGGAAGAGCTGGAACTGGCATATGCTATCACAGTGCACAAATCGCAGGGCAGTGAATATCCGGCGGTTGTCATACCGGTATTTCATGTGCCGTATCTGCTGGCTTATCGAAATCTTTTGTATACGGCCGTTACAAGAGCCAAAAAGTGTGTGACGCTGATCGGCAGTGAGGAAACGGTTCATCAGATGATCGAAAACGGAAATACGCAGACGAGATATACCGGACTGGGAGAAAGAATCCGGGAGAAAATCCCGGGGGTGGAGAAAGAAGAGGAGGACATAACGGGGTGCATCACATTTTAAATACCGGCAGGAAATACGGACGGATTGCCCTGCGGCTGCTATACCCGGTCAGATGCCCCTTTTGCGACGAGATCGTACCGGGCTTTGAAAAACTGATCTGTGATACTTGCAGAGAGGAGCTTACGCCGATAAAAGACTACTGCATGAAGTGCGGAAAGCATGTAGGGCAGGGAGAAGAATATTGCAGCAGCTGCAGGGAAATATCACATAACTTCAGCAGAGGACGTTGTCTTCTGCCTTATGAGGGAAAAACCAGAAAGTCTATTTATCGCTATAAATACGGAAACAGACAGGAATATGCGAAAGCATATGCGCGGCTTATGGCAGAAGAAATGAGCGATTTTATACAAAACTGCAGGGCCGATGCACTGATCCCTGTTCCGCTGCATATCAGGCGGCAGCAGAAGCGCGGATACAATCAGGCAACGCTTCTGGCAAAGGCGCTTGGCAGCATTTTCCACATTCCGGTTTACTCACATCTGATATGCAGAACAAAAAATACGATTCCACAGAAAAAGCTCACGTTCTCACAGCGTCAAAATAATTTGAAAAGGGCTTTTAAATTCATACGAAATGATGTAAAATTAAATACGATTATTATAATAGATGATATTTATACAACCGGCAGTACAATAGATGCGATTGCGCACCTTTGTCAGGAAAAAGGAATTAAAAACATCTATTTTCTGACGATAGCCGGCGGAAAATAGGGAGGTAGTCATGAATGTAAAAAATTGCCGCAAATGCGGTAAATTGTTTAATTATGTATATGGGCCCGTTGTTTGTCCGGCGTGTAAAGAAGCACTGGAGAAAAAGTTTCAGCAAGTAAAGAGTTATATCCAGCAGCATGGCCGTGCGACAATGGAAGAAGTATCGGAGGATTGCGATGTCGATACAGCACAGATCCAGCAGTGGATCAGACAGGAAAGACTGCAGTTTGCAGATGATTCTCCGATCCAGGTTGCCTGTGAGATGTGTGGTAAGATGATCAGAAGCGGTCGGTTCTGTCCACAGTGCAAGGATCAGATGGCACGCAAGCTGAACAGCGCCATGGGACTTTCCGGTGTGATGGTGGAAGAACCAAAGCATGAAAATAAACGTCAGGATCCGAGAATGCGGTTCCTGAAATAACAGAAACGGAGGCTGCAATGTTAAGCCAGGAACGAATCAAGCTTATGACCAAAATGGCAGCATATGAAGAAAACGAAGGCAAGAAATATATGTCGATCGGCAGCTATTTCCGAAGTGATTATATGGGAATGCAGGTCATCCGTTCCGTTATCTGCGGAACGCTGGCTTTCTTTTTGCTTGCAGGTCTTTATGTCTATTATCATTTTGAGACGATGATGCAGGATATTTATAAAATGGATCTGCTGCTGCTCGGGCGCAGAGTCCTGTTTTATTATATTGTATTTATAGCGGCGTACAGCGTGATCACTTATGTGATCTATTCTTTCCGCTACAGCAGGGCGAAGCGAAGCCTGAAGCATTATTACTATCATCTGAAGCAGCTTGCTGCGATCTATGATATTGAAAAAGGCAGGCATTAGCCTGTATACCGTGAAAGGATGAAGTTATGTCATCATTACTTGAAATCAGAGAGAATATAAGAAATTTTTATAGCCGCAATGAAGTATATCTGCAGCCGCTTTTTAAATTCCTGCTGGCACTTGTGGCACTTTTGATGATCAACGGAAATCTGGGATTTATGTCAAAAATAGATAATATTTTTATTGTGCTGGTGTTGGCACTGATGTGTTCCTTCCTTCCGATAAATCTGCTTATTGTGATCTCTGCAGTATTTGTGATTCTGCATTTTTATGCGGTTTCCATGGAATGTGCTGTTGTGGGCGGAGTGGTTTTTCTTTTGATGCTGCTTTTATACTATCGTTTTGCACCGAAAGATGCATTGATCGTACTTCTCCTTCCGCTTTGCTTTGTGTTGAAGATCCCGTATGCGGTACCGATCATTGTTGGGCTTTTATGTACGCCTGCGTCGGTTGTTTCGGTAGCGTGCGGCGTGATCGTGTATTATATGATGGATTATGTGAAGCTGAATGCGACTGTGATCAGCTCGCTGGATGCGGATAATGCGGTAAGTAAGTTCCGCTATGTTATGGACGGGCTCATGAATAATAAGGCAATGCTGATCGTTTTAATTTCTTTTTGTATTACCACAATAATTGTATATGTCATTCGTAGATTATCTGTAGATCATGCATGGACGATCGCCATGTTTGCCGGTGCGGTCGTATCTGTTGTCATGCTGCTTCTGGGAGATCTGACTTTTGATACCAATATTTCGGTAGTTGCAACAATTCTTGGAACAGTTGTATCTCTGCTGCTGGCAAAGCTTGTGGAATTCTTTGCGTTTAATGTGGATTATACAAGAACGGAGTATGTGCAGTTTGAAGATGACGAATACTATTATTATGTAAAGGCCATTCCAAAAAATACGGTATCCAAGGCGAAGCATACAGTAAAGAAGATCACCAGTGTATTATAAAAACGGGGATTAGGTGTTTTCATGCAACAAATCAATACTTTCATAGACAAATATCTCGCAACGGTTCATATTCCGAAGACGTTTGTATGGACGGATATTGTAGAGATCATTATTATTTCCTTTCTGGTATACCAGATTCTGGCCTGGATTCGTAATACAAGAACCTGGGCTCTTTTACGTGGTGTGCTTGTGATTTTGGGATTTTTGATGGTAGCAGCGATTTTCAATATGACAACGATCATTTGGATTGCCGGAAAGATTTTTTCGGTTGCGGCGATCGCGATCGTCGTGATCCTGCAGCCGGAGCTGAGGCGGGCGCTGGAACAATTGGGACAAAAGAACATATTCAGCAGTCTTTTGCCTTTTGAGACGGCAAAAGTACCGGAAGGACGTTTTTCCGATAAGACAAGAAATGAGATCATCAAAGCCTGCTATGAAATGGGAAAGGTGCGGACAGGTGCGCTGATCGTGATTGAGCAGAATACGACGCTTGCCGAGTATGAAAGAACGGGAATCGAAGTGGATGGTATTGTGACGAGTCAGCTGCTTATTAATATTTTTGAACACAACACACCGTTGCATGACGGTGCTGTGATCATAAGAGGAAACCGTGTAACGTGGGCAACGTGTTATCTGCCGCTTTCGGATAATATGGAATTGTCCAAGGAGCTTGGTACGAGGCATAGAGCAGGTGTCGGCATTTCCGAATGTACCGATTCTCTGACGATCATTGTTTCGGAAGAGACCGGACGTGTTTCTGTTGCGTATGGCGGAAAGCTGACCAGGAATGTGGATGCGGATATGCTGCGCGAAAAAATGGAAATGATCCAGAATAAAGATACGGATGATAAAAAGAAAAAGAAAATAACATGGAAGGGAAGGGGTAAGCGTGAAGAAAGCTAAAATATTAGAAAACCTGAGCCTGAAAATACTCGCTGTATTCATTTCCATCCTTTTATGGCTGATCGTGATCAATGTATCAGATCCGGTCAGTGATACTTCTTACAGCGATATTCCGCTGACTGTTGTGAATGCGGATTCTATTACCAGTCAGGGTAAGGTATACGATATTACAAGTGACGATACGGTGTCGATTTCTGTCAGTGCCAAGCGTTCCATTCTGGATTCTCTCGGCAAAGATAATTTCAAGGCGATCGTGGATCTGTCCCAGTATAATGAAAATACAGGGCTTGTTCCGGTACGGATTGAATCGAATAAGTATAATGACCAGATAGACAGCATGAAATCCAAGACGGAAAACGTTGCGGTGAGTGTGGAAGATAAACTGGCAAAACAGTTTGTGATTACGCCTGTGATAACGGGAGAACCGGAGGAAGGTTACGTAACAGGAGATGTGACGACAGCAGAAAATATCATTCGTATTTCGGGTGCGCAGTCAGTCGTTTCTGCTATAAAAAAAGTAACAGCTGAGGTATCTGTGGCGGGACTTAGCAACAGCATCAATACTTCTGTGGATCTGCGTTTATATGATGAAAACGGGGATCTGATCAAGGATACCAATCTGACAAAGAATATTTCCACGGTAGCTGTTTCAGTGCAGATTCTTGCGACCAAGGAATTGCCGCTGAAATTCAATTACAGTGGGGAACCGGCTGAAGGATACTGCGTTTCCGGCGAGCTGACTTCGGATGTGGAATCTGTGATGGTAGCGGGCAGAGCAAGTGTGCTTTCTTCCATGTCGGTACTTGAGGTTGCTGCTGCGGCTGTCAATGTAGATGGTATGTCACAGACGACGAAAGTTCCGGTGACGATCGCACGGTATCTGCCGGAAGGTATTTCGCTGATCTCAGAGGATGTGGAAACGGTAAATGTAACGGTTCCGATCGAGCGGATCATCACAAACACATATACACTGGATAAAAAGAATATTACAATGCAGAATCTCCCGGATACGCTTGAGGCAGAAATACTCGGTGCGTCAGATACGATCGACGTGGATCTGACAGGCATAGCCTCTGTTATGAACAGTGTTGGTGTGCGCTCGCTGACACTGAAGGCAACGGTAGACTGGGAAAAATATATGGAGGAAGCGGAGCTTGCTGATCTTTCAGCGGGTACATACCGTGTAACACTGACATTTGCATTACCGGACGGCGTATCGGTGGATCGCGATATCACGATCAGCGTGCGTCTGACAGATATAGAGGAAGAATAGAAAGGATCGGATAGAAAAATGAGCAGATTATTTGGAACAGATGGGGTGCGTGGCGTTGCCAATAAAGAACTGACACCGCTTCTGGCTATGCAGCTTGGGCAGGCAGGAGCCTCTGTGCTGACGAAAGAGACATCTCATAAGCCGACGATCATGGTTGGCTGTGATACACGTATTTCAGGAGACATGCTTGCAAATGCACTAATGGCGGGTGTATGCTCCGTCGGAGCCAATGCGGTTTATGTCGGTGTTGTACCGACACCGGCAGTTGCTTATCTGACCAGAAAAAATCATATGGACGCGGGGGTTGTGATTTCCGCATCCCATAATCCGGTGGAATTTAACGGCATTAAATTTTTTGATGCGAACGGGTATAAGCTGCCGGATGCTATGGAGGATGAGATCGAAGCGATCATTAAAAATGATATGAAGGATCTTGCTTTTCCGACCGGAACAGAGATCGGCAGTATTACATACCGGACGGATGCCAGAGAGGACTATGTGAAACATGCAACGGAGGCGATCCCGGTAGATCTGCATGGTATGAAGATTGTGGCAGACTGCGCGGAAGGAGCATCTTACTATACTTCTGTAGAGGCATTGAAGCTGCTTGGTGCGGATGTGGTGGCGATCCACAACAATCCGGACGGTACGAATATCAATGCAGGCTGCGGATCCACCCATATGGAAGAACTCATGGAACGAGTAAAGGCAGAGAAGGCAGATGTCGGACTGGCGTTTGACGGAGATGCGGATCGTCTGCTGGCAGTAGATGAAAAAGGGAATAAGGTAGACGGTGACCAGATCATGGGAATTGTCGGCAATTATTTAAAAGAACAGAAGAAATTAAAGAAGGATACGATCGTAGCAACTGTTATGAGTAATCTGGGCTTCTTCCTGATGGGAGAAAAACAGGGTATCCATATGGAACAGACAAAGGTCGGTGACAGATATGTACTGGAGCGGATGCGCCAGATCGGTGCAAATCTGGGCGGAGAGCAGTCGGGGCATGTTATTTTTCTGGATGAGAATACGACCGGTGACGGTCTGTTAAGTGCACTGCATCTCCTTCAGGTGCTGGTAGATACGAAGAAGCCGCTTTCCGAGCTGGCAACGATCATGGAAGTACTGCCGCAGGCACTTGTGAATGCAAAAGTACCGAATGATAAGAAAAACAGCTATATGGAAAATCCGCAGATTGCGGATGCGATCGATGCGCTGACAAAGAAGTTCGCGGGAGAAGGACGCGTATTGATCAGACCGAGCGGAACAGAACCACTTGTCCGTGTCATGATCGAAGGCAGGGATCAGAACCGGATTCAGGAAGAGGCAGAGAAACTTGCAGCGCTGATTGAAAGTGCAATGTGATGAACTTGCAAAGAAAAGCCATTGTACATGGATTGTTCTTGTGAAAATTGCACAAATATGATACACTGAAAAAAGGGTATAGAGTTATGATTTGCGAGGCGGATCATTATATTGTATGGAGGGTATTTACATGGTTAGCCAAAAAGTTGTTATAAAAAATCCAACAGGCCTACACCTAAGACCGGCTGGTGTCCTATGTAAGGAGGCAATGCAGTTTAAGTCTTTGATTACATTCACATTTCGTGATAATACGGCAAATGCCAAGAGCGTACTAAGCGTACTTGGCGCATGTGTTAAATGCGGCGATGAGGTCGAGTTTGTTTGTGATGGCGAAGATGAAAAAGAGGCCCTGAAGGCTCTTGTGGAAGCCATCGAAAATGGATTAGGAGAGTAAATGATAGCAGCCCGTCTAACAGTAGATGGGCTGTTTTTAGGAGGCATAAAATGTTAAATTATAAGCGTTACAAAAAAAATCCGGTCATTGATTATCCGGAAAGAGAATGGCCGAACAAGGAGATCACAAAAGCACCGATCTGGTGCAGCGTTGACCTCAGAGACGGTAATCAGGCACTGATCGATCCAATGATCGTAGAAGAAAAAGTAGAAATGTTTAATTATCTTGTAAAGCTTGGATTTAAGGAGATCGAAGTCGGATTCCCTGCAGCAAGCCAGATCGAATACGATTTCCTGCGTCAGCTGATCGAGCGCAAAATGATCCCGGATGATGTCCGCGTACAGGTCCTGACACAGTGTAGAAAAGAGCTGATCGAACGAACCTTTGAATCTATCGAAGGCTGTAGTCAGGCAATCGTTCATATTTACAATTCAACATCCACGCTGCAGAGAGATGTTGTATTCCATATGAACGAGGATGAGATCGTCAACATTGCGGTAGAAGGTACCAAAATGGTAAAGGAATGCGCAAAGGATTTTCCGGGTAAGATCATATTAGAGTATTCACCGGAAAGCTTTACCGGAACAGAGCTTCCGTTTGCACTTCGTATCTGCACGGAAGTACAGAAGACATGGGGCGCGACCAAAGAGAATCCGATCATCATCAATCTGCCGTCCACCGTCGAAATGAACACGCCAAATGTGTATGCGGATCAGATCGAATGGATGAACCGGCATTTTGAAGACCGTGACAGCATTATCCTTTCCGTACACCCGCACAATGACCGCGGAACGGGTGTTGCCAGCGCAGAGCTTTCCCTGCTTGCAGGTGCTGACCGTGTAGAAGGTACTTTATTCGGAAACGGTGAACGTACGGGTAATGTGGATGTTTTGAACATTGCGTATAATATGTTCTCGCAGGGCATTGATCCGCAGCTGAACATTGAACATATCAATGAAATCATTGAAATTTACGAAAGATGCTGCAAGATCCCGATTCATCCGCGACATCCGTATGCAGGTAAGCTTGTGTTTACTGCATTCTCCGGTTCGCATCAGGATGCGATCAACAAGGGCGTTGCAGCCATGAAGGAAAGAAAGAGCGAAATCTGGCAGGTTCCGTATCTGCCGATCGATCCGGCGGACATCGGAAGAGAGTACGAGCCGATCGTCAGAATCAATTCCCAGTCCGGAAAGGGCGGTGTCGCCTTTGTCATGGATACGTATTTTGGCTTCAAGCTGCCAAAGGGCATGCACAAAGAATTTGCAAATGTGATCCAGAAGATCTCCGAAAAACAGGGAGAAGTATCACCGGATCAGATCATGGAGCAGTTCCGCGAACAGTATCTGGATCAGAAAGAACCGCTGCATTTCAGAAAGCTCAAGGTGGACGATCTGTCCGGAGAGACAAAGTCTCAGTTCGATACAAGGGTTACTGTTCTTTACACAGATCATGGTGTGGAGAAGCAGTTTGAAGCAGTCGGAAACGGTCCTATCGATGCTGTACAGCGTGGCCTGCAGGAAGAAACAGGTGTTCGCATCAAAGTTCTCGATTACGAAGAGCATGCACTGCAGAGTGGTTCTAACTCTCAGGCTGCAGCTTATATCCATCTGCTGGATTCTGATGATGGCAGCGTCACATACGGCGTTGGTGTCAGCAGTAATATCACAAGAGCGTCTGTACGTGCTATCTTCTCAGCAATGAACAGACTTGGAATCGGAAAGTGATCCATGTGGAGTCGTTTGTATGAAAAAGATTCTGAATAAGATAAGTAAATTGGGAAAACCATATTATATACTGCCAATCATAACCCTGTTATTTTTAACAGGGTTTATTGGCAGTTATTTATTTCCAAATACGGTACTCGATACGTATGTGATCAATATGACAGAGACGGATGGGGATGAAGAACTGCTGCTTCCGCTTTCTGCCACTGATGCGGTCACTTATGAAATGAATACGGGAACGCTGGCGATGCGAGGCATTCAGGTAGGGATCAATAAGCAGGGACAGGCTCTTTCGGGCACAACACTTGTGTATCGTGTGTATGCAGAGGGTAACTGTGTCAGCGAAAACCGTTATGCGGTAGGAAACGGGGACGATCTGCAATATGTCTATCTGCCGTTCGAGAACCAGAAGGACTGCGTCGGTAAGCTGAAGATCACTTTTCAGTTGGAAAATGAAGGGGAGACAGATCCTGTTCTGCCTGCCCTTATGGCAAACCATACGGAAGTAAAAGATGCGGTGACAATGCCCGCACAGACAGATACACAGGCGCAGCAGACCGCGGCGCCGGGGGATGTTTCTTTAAAATGCAGTTATATTTACACGCATAACACATATCCATTCCTGTATGACTGCAGGTTGCTGACATTTGTCTTTTTGGCTGCCTCCATGGCAGTCTGTTATCCAAGAAGAAAGAAGGAGGAACAGGTATGAAGCAGAAAAGAAAGCCGTTGATCCTTCTGAGAATATTGATCAATCTGATCCTGGTCGCAACAGCGGCACTTCTTGTCGAATGCGTTGTGTTCCAGTTTCCGGCACTTTACTACAAGGAAAAGCCGCAGGACATTATCTGTGATGGTTCGGATCCGCAGATAGAGATCCGGACAAAAAATGCTCTTGCGAAGCTGTCGGATGAGGAGATCCGAAGCATAGAGGTAGAACAGAGTAACCAGAAGCTGCTTGCAGAGTATCAGGGTGAAGTGTATGAGGAAAAGCTGGATGAAAACCTTGTGAAAAAGGATGGCACATTGTATCGGAGGGTCAAAAAAACGGTGATCGATGCAGCGCTTTCCCAGCCTTATTATATCCATAAGCTGGATCTGCGCGTTCCTGTAACGGAAAGCGCAGGCTACAGTGTCGAACTATATCTGGATGGGAAAAAGACAGGTTCGGTCTACTGCAGTATTGATCCAAAGATCTCTGCCGGTATTGCCAATATTTCCAACCGTTGTGACCGGATCAAGATCACGCTTCTGACCAATGAAACGATCGACAACAGTAAGATACAGGTAACACTGTCCAACCGGTTTAGACCAAACAGCATGCGTCTGTTTTTCCTGTTTGTCCTGTTTGGAACAGGAGCACTTTTATATCAGGCAAAAACACTTCTGCGGGATAAGCCGGAATGGATCTTTGCGATCCTGTGTTTTGCACTTGGCAGTCTTCTGATCTGTGGGATCGGAACCAATCAGGTCAGCTATGATGAATATGTACACGCCAAGGCAGCGTATAAGCTGTCCTTTGGCACAACAATAGAATCGACGGAATCCGCCATCCAGATGGCGGGAAATCTGCTGCCGTTCTTCCACAACCCGGAAGAAAGACAGCTTGTGGAAGCCTATGAGGATAAAAACAATGATTACAGCTGGGCGGATATCGGACACCAGAGCAGATTCGTCCGCGCTGAAACAAGAGTGTATTATCCGATGGCACTCGGCTTTAAGCTGGGGCGTATGCTGCATCTGCGGTTCGCAGATACGGTAGCGCTGGCTAAGTTTGGAAACCTGCTGTTTTACATTCTGGTCGTATTTTTTGCGATCCGTCTGGCAAAACGCTATCAGGGGCTTGTGGCGCTTGTCGCCTTGCTTCCGAACAGTGTTTTTCTGGCGTCCGCGCTGACGTATGATGCGGTTGTCAACAGCTTCCTTTTGCTTGGTATGGTGCTTGTGACAAATGAACTCATCTCGCCCGAAGAGAAGCTGACGTGGCAGAACACGCTTCTGATCCTGCTTTCTTTTGCGATCGGCTGTCAGTCCAAGCCTATCTATGTTGTTATGGTGCTTATGCTGCTGTTTTTGGGGCGTAAGAAGTTTTATAACAGACCGCAGGAGATCGTATATAAGCTTGCACTTCTGATCATGGCAGGACTGATGCTGTATAACATCTTCCGTCCGACGCCTGCAGCAGGAAGTGATTATTATCTGGTCGGCAATTTTGATTTTGCGGGCGATAAGAGAAATATCGGTACAAGCGTAACGGGACAGCTGCAGTACATTCTGCAAAATCCATTCACGTATGCATTGCTTTTGCTTAAATCCATGGTGCAGCTCTTAGGCACATATCTGAGCGGCGGCGCAGACTTCTTCCAGTATGGATATCTGGGAACAGGTTCTACGATCTTTACCTGGATCGTGATCGTGCTTGGACTCTGGCTGGCACTCTGGTCTGCAAAAGGCGTGAAACGCTGGAAAATGCCGGCTGTCTCTATTGTGCTGACGCTGATCATGCTGCTTGGCACGTCTGCGATCGTCTGGAGTTCTATGTATGTCAGCTATACAACGGTCGGTGCAAATGAGATCAGAGGCGTACAGGGCAGATATTTTATCCCGCTGTTTCTGCCGTTTGCATCGTGCTTTTTCAACAACAGGCTGGAAAGCAGACTGGGTGAGCTGGCACGCAGAAGAATCCTGTATGGCGTTATGATGGCAGTGAACCTGTTTATGATCTATACACTGGTCATTACGGTGATCAATATTTAACTGTTCAGAGCCAGGCGGATTGTTATGCAAAAGTATGAGTCATGCTTGCATGAACGAACACTTTTGTATGACAATCCATTTGGCGGATACGCCAAACCGACGAAATGTGTAGCATTTTGGAGGCTTGCTCTGAACAGTTACGAATAATTTATTTACCGGATAGTATATTTGGGCAATATTGTAAAGGGAGGAAACCATGGTCAGTATCATCGTACCGGTTTATAAAAGTGAAAAAACGCTGCGACGCTGCGTGGAAAGTCTGTGCAGACAGGCGTATGCGGATATAGAGATTCTGCTGATCGTGGACGGACCGCCGGACGGTTCCGGTATTCTGGCGGATCAGCTTGCGAAAGAGGATGCCCGGATCCGTGTGATCAACCAGCCGAACCGTGGTGTATCCCGTGCCAGAAACCGTGGGCTTACGGAAGCAGCAGGGGAATATATCCGTTTTGTGGACAGCGATGATTATGTACTGTATCACGGACTGGATGAAATGGTGCGGCGGATCGAGCAGGATGGGAGCGATCTGGTGATCGCCGGGTTTGACCACCTGTATTTCGGGCAGAAGATCGAAAAACTGCCGCATACAAATGCCTGCATAGAGCTTGCGTCTTCTTATGAGGATCTGAAGCAGCTTTATATGGGCGGCTTTCTGAATATGCCATGGAATAAATTATACAAAAAAGAACTGATCCGGGAACAATTCCCGGTAGATCTGAATCTGGGCGAGGATCTTTTATTTAACGAGGCGTATATCAGGCAGGCTGCAAGGATCTCCGTCCTGCAGCAGCCTGTCTGCGAATATATTCAGGACGACAGGGGAACAACCCTGTCTACGAAAAAAAGAAATGACAAGGTAGAAACTGCGCTTCTGCTCTATGAAAAAACAAAGGCATTCTTTCAGAGCTGTTATCCGGATGTGGGGCAGTTTGCGTTTCTGGCGGACAAAGTCTGCACGACCTTTCTGGATGAAGTGGAAGGGCTAGGCTTTGCAAAAGATATGACATATGCTGAAAAAAGGGCAGCTGTGGCAGAATATGCAAAGCAGACGAGAGCTTTCCTGCAGAGGGAAGGAATCCGTAAGCCGGAGCTTACGCTGCTGGATTACCGGATCGTATTTTTCTTTCTGCGCAGACAGCAGATCGGTATGACCATGCTGATGATCCGGCTCAGGGCAATGGTCGTGGAAATAGTCAGACGAAGAAAAGGTGTGTAAGGGAATGAAACCATTGATTTCGGTCGTGATACCGATTTATGGAGTGGAAAAATATTTAAAAAGAGCGGTGGACTCTGTATTGCATCAGACATACACTAATCTGGATATCATATTGGTAGATGATGGTTCCAAGGACGGCTGTCCTGCGATCTGTGACGCATATGCGGCGCGGGAGGCAAGAGTCCGTGTGATCCATAAGGAAAACGGGGGCTTATCGGATGCCAGAAATGCAGGAATTGCAGTCGCCGGAGGTGATTATATCGCATTTCTGGACAGTGATGATTACTATGCCCCGTGTTTTATTGAAATACTATATCGGGAGCTTCTCAGGGCAGATGCGGATGTGGCAGTCTGCAGCTATGAAACAACAAAGGAATTAGAGCCGGAAAAGGGACCGGATTTTGCCGCGGTACGTGCTGCATACGAACAGGGAAAGGCAGATATCACAGTCTATGACAGAAAGCAGATGCTGTTGAACCAGTATGATGCGCTGTGCCCGGATGCCACCTATTTTATCGTGGCATGGAATAAGCTGTACAAACGAAGCCTGTTTCAGGAGGTGCGTTTTCCGAAAGGCAAGATCCATGAGGATGAAGCCACAATTTACCGCATTTTTGACCGTATCCATAAAGGAGTGTATATCAGACTTCCGCTTTACGCCTATTTTGAAGCACCGGGCAGTATTACGCGGGAGAATTTCAGCAAAAAACGGATGGATTTCATGGATGCGCTGACAGACCGGATTACATTTTTTGACCGGATCGGTGAGACAGACGGGAAGAAAGCGGCACTGCGTGCAAGAGCAGACGGCGCGATCCGCTATTTTTATCCGCTTCGCAAAAAGTTTCCGGAAACAGGTAAGATGCTTCGCGGTTATGTCAAAGAAGCACTGTATGTAAACAGGCACGGAACGGCTGAGGAACAGGGATTTTTAAGTGGTTCGAATCAGATGGGCTACAGACTCTTCCTGCTTTTTCCTGATCTTTACTATTTGCTGAGGGAAAAGAATTTCTGATACTGTGGAAAAGGAGAAAACATGCCAAAGGTAAGTATTGTAGTACCGGTTTATAATATGCAGAAATATCTTGCTGCCTGTATCAAGAGTCTGAAAGCACAGACACTTTCGGACATAGAGATTATCCTGGTGGATGATGGGAGCAGTGACAATTCGCCCGCACTGTGTGATGCCTATGCGCAGGAAAATCCGATGATCCGCGTGGTACATAAACCAAACGGAGGACTGACAAGCGCGTGGAAAAGAGGTTCTGAGGAAGCAACGGGAGACTATATCGGCTATGTGGATGCGGATGATTATATTCTGCCCGATATGTATGAACGGATGTATACAAGAGCCTGCGAAACAGGGGCAGATATCGTATGCTGCGGACTGACGCATTTATACGAGGATGATCCGTCGCGCAAATGGACGGAGCAGATGGAGTTTCGGACGGACAGTCTGGAAAGAGAAACGCTTGCCAATGAGATTTATCCGACACTGATCAATGACGGCAGTTTTATGGGGCGCCATTTACAGCCGAACCGTGTTACCAAGCTGGTGCGGACAGAACTGGTCAAGAAAAATCTGCAGCTTTGCTCGGATGCGGTCAGTATCGGAGAGGATTTTCAGTTTTCCCTGTGCATGTTTCTGGATGCACGGCATATTGAGATCATCCGCGATTATTTCCCGTATCAGTATTATATGAACGGGGCTTCCATGACAATGAAGCATGACAGAAGCTATCCGGAAAAGATCCATATCATGCGTGAAAATCTCTGCCGCATTTCGGATGTTAAGGGAATGTATGATTTTAAGCAGCAGATCTGGAACGATTACCTGTGTCTGCTGATTTTGTATACAAAAGGGATCGTCTATAAGCAGAAGGAGCTGCCATACAGTTGCCTGCGCACGGAACTGAGACAGCTGCTGACAACACCGGAGGTCAGAAAGGCGATCTGCATCCATACGATGGACAAGCTGACGATAGCGGAAAAGCTCTTTCTCTTCTTTATGAAGCACAGGCTGTATTATGCGATCTACGCAGTCGTGAAACTGTATTTTCGAAACTGACAGAAAAGCGAAAGGTTATATGCATGAAAACTATCCCCAAAAAAACGATCTGGTATCCGATCCTGTTTATCCTGCTGATCGGGCTGATCGCATTTTTATCTTTTTACAAGCTGGACGTGAAATATGTAGATCCGTGGGACGAAGCAAGACACGGCGTTAATGCCTATGAGATGGCAAACGGAGGAAGTCTGATCCAGTCTACTTATATGAGACAGGCTGATTATTATAATTTAAAACCACCGCTCAGTATGTATGGCATTATGCTGGGGATGGCGATCTTTGGCAATACGGTATTTGCGCTCCGGTTTTATGCTGCACTTTCCTATGTACTGCTGGCGCTCTGTGTCGGACTTTTTACAAAGCGTTACGGAAAGCTGGAATCACTACTGGCAGTGGCATTTCTTGCAGTCAATACAACGGCTTTCCAGGCGCATATGATACGCTCAGGCGATGCGGACAGCCTCTATGTGCTGCTGTTTACGCTGGCGATGATCTGTATGATGAAGATCCGGGAAAATGGCAGATACAGCTATGCCTGTGCTTTTCTGTTTGCACTTGCTTTTCTGACAAAGAGCTATCACGCCGGGCTGATCGCGGTGATCGGCGGGCTTTTCCTGCTTCTGACCGGAGAACTGAAAAAATGGAAGGCAAAGAACTGGCTGCTGTTTCTGGCTGCTGCACTTCTTCCAATCATGCTTTGGGCAGCAGCCAGATACCGGATCGACGGAATGACCTTTTTTCAGAAGATGTGGGAGGTTGATGTACTGGGCAGAACAGATGGCACACTGCAGAATAATATCGCACCGTTTTCTTATTATCTGTCTTACTATTTCGGCGCTGCATCCGGAAAGATCACACCGTATCTCTGTGCGCTGGTAATCTGCCTGATCGCAGTTTTTGTATTTGCACAAGGCATCAGACAGATGGAAAAAGAAAAAAAGCGGGAGCTGCTTGGCTGGGCACTTTGGATCCTGGTTCCGCTTCTGGCATTTTCCGCAGTATCGAATAAGCTGCTCTGGTACGTGTATCCTTCGCTAGTTCCGCTTTTGGCACTTGCCGGCATTTGTCTGGGCCGGCTCTTGAAGGAGAAAAAACTGGGGAGGTGGTTGCGCATACTGACTGCGGCAGCAGGTGCTTTTATTCTTCTAATCTATGGAAACAGTGTTTTGCAGACAATCGGTAAGCAGAACACAAATGAATTTCAGGAGCTGATCAAGACTGTGGCAAAGAGCGATGCGGCACAGGAGCTTGTGGGATGCACGGCATTTGTAGACTATGGATCGGGAGAGGAAACCGAAGAAAACTGGAGCCAGCAGGATGTTTTTGTGGCAGAGGCTTATGGGGATTATACCTGTGTAAACGGAGGTATTACCTATCTGCTTACCCGGGATACGCTGGAGGAAAAGACAGGCATTTTATTTCTCGACAGGGAAACTTATCGGGAAATGGCATCTATTGTAACGGCTGATGCGCCGCTGGGGCAGTCGGAACATTATGTGGCAGTATCGGTGGGATATTAATGAGGATGTACAGATACTGGTTTCAGAGTTTCCGGATTTCAGATGTTTCTTAAGAATTACTGAAATATTACAAAAATATTACAAAAAATGTTCCGGAAGAATGACAAGATACTATTTTTCTGCTAAAATATAAAGGACAGTCGGGGCTGTCAAGTATATAAAGGACAAAGGTAAAAACTATGAAAAAATTGCGCGTATTACTTCTTTTGGCACTGACATCGGCGTTTATATTAACCGGTTGCGGCGCAAAGGAAGAGGAAACACCTGTACCGGATGAGACAGTGGAGGAACAGCAGCTTGAGGAGATTGAAGAAACTCCTTCGGCAGAAGACGAGATCGTGGAGGATGACCAGATTCCGGATGGTATGGCAAGGAGTCCGCTGACCGGTGAAATCGAAGATAAGGAAATTGCAAAGCAGAGACCTCTGGCGATCATGCTCCCGACAGATAAAGCAGCCCAGCCACAGTATGGTATCGGACAGGCAGGCGTTTTATATGAGTGTATGGAAGAGGGCGATATGTCCCGTCAGATGGCGATCATTGAGGACTGGCAGGGGATCGAGAAGCTTGGTAATGTCAGAAGCTGTCGTGACTACTATGTATACTGGGCACTGGAATGGGATCCGATCCTGGTACATTTCGGCGGACCATACTATCTGGCAGACATTATTAACAGACCGGATGTCAACAACATTACAGGCTGTGCGGTAAACTCCACTTCATCAGCACCGGGATGCAATGCTTTTTATCGTACCAGTGATAAGCCGGTTCCGCACAATGCGTACACAAGTGGTGCAAATCTGGTTGAACAGTGTGACAGTCTTGGATATTCTCTGACTCATATCAATGAGAATTACCATGCAGAGCATTTCCAGTTTGCCAAGAAAGAGCTCAACACGCTGGAAAGCGACGAGGACAGCTTTGATGCAACAGAGATCAGCTTAAAGGGTGCATTCCCTTATACAAAATCTTCTCTGGAATATGATGCTGCAACAGGTTTTTACAAAAAGAATCTGTATGAAAGCCCGCAGACGGACGGTGCAACAGGTGAGCAGCTGACATTTGAAAATGTGATCGTTCAGTTTACCTATTATGAAGTCAGAGATGCAAAGGGCTATCTTTCCTTCAAGTGCCACGATGACACACAGGACGGTTACTATATCACAAACGGAAAGGCAGTACATATCCGCTGGGGTAAGACAAGTGACTATGCGCCGACCAAATACTACTATGATGATCTGACACCGGTTGAATTCAACCCGGGCAAGACATATATTGCTGTTGTACAGAATGACAAATATGTAACGATCAACGGAACAGATTATGCATCAAGTGTGCAGTAAGAAAAGTGAATAGAAATGAATGGAAACAGGCTCCGGATTATCCGGAGCCTGTTGTATTTTTACGACTCTTCCCCGGCCACGATCTTCGGAATACCGTTGATATCCGCGGCGATATCGGTAAAGGAAGAAAAATAGCTGCCAATGATCTTGTCCGTTTTGGAAAGGCACATAAGATCAAGCAGGGCGTCTTTTACACCGTTTACGCTGTCGCGGGAAAGATCTCTTGTTTCGTTGGAAATGATCCTGTCCGGAAATACCCGCCGCAGATTTGCCTCTTCAGACAGGTCATCCGTTGCAAGGTAAAACATTGTGGAAGGATTCATGGAAAGCTCCTTCTGCATGGCATCAATAAATGCCTGCGTGCTGCTCTTGCCGATCGCGGGCTTATTATCCGTCCGGCGGATATGGATACCGACATTATGGCTTTTGAAGCCGGCGGTTATGGCATTTACGCGGTCCGCAATCTCGGTTGTCGGCTGAAAGGGACTGTAATCATGGCAGGGGAAAAAGTGTTCCTCTGTGGCAATATACAGATTTTTGGGCAGGGATGCTAGATAAGCATCCGGTAATCCCTGTTCTGTGCGGTTTGCCCGAAGTTCCTCGTTTCCAACCACCATGCGCGTGAGCTGGTAAAAGACCTTTTGCGGATCCCATTTGGAATGGATATTACGAAGGCTGAAGGCGTCAGTTTTTTGGAAAAGCTCCTCGAAAGGACAGCCCAGTTCCGGGTTTACATTCCAGATGACTTTCAGCGTTTCGCCCCGTTTTTTCGCGAGGACGCGGGCGGAATTTATGGCGCGCATTCTATTGCACAAACCACCTATTGGTTGTATGATTATCATAAGTATGTCTCCTTGTTAGATGTATGTTATACATGATTATATTTAGTGTAACAGAAAAGAAGAAAAAAAGGGAGTTTTTTATGAAAATAGTCCAGGTAAATACCATTTGTGGTGTGGGCAGTATTGGCAGGATCTGTGTGGATCTGTATGAAACGCTGCAAAAGAACGGAGAAGAAGCTTATATTGCAACGGGGCGTGGAAGTCTGCCACCGGGGATCAAAGGGTATGTGATCGGCAATAAGGCTGATTTTGTGTGCCATGTGATGAAAAATTTCACACGGGGGAAAGCAGGATTTGGCTCAAAGCAGGTAACGGAAAAGTTTCTGCATTGGCTCTCTGAAGTGCAGCCTGATCTTGTGCATCTGCATAATATCCACGGTTTTTACCTGCAGATAGAGTTGCTCTTTGCTTACCTGAAAGAGCATGATATCCCGGTTGTCTGGACATTGCATGACTGTTGGAGTTTTACAGGACATTGTGCTTATTTTGATTATATCGGTTGTGAGAAATGGAAGGAAGAAAATGGAGGCTGCCATAATTGCAGTATTCATAAAAGTGCCTATCCGTATGCGATTTTCAAAGACAATTCCAAATGGAATTATAAGCGGAAAAAGGAAGTGTTTACGGGCGTGAAAAACCTGACGATTGTAACGCCGTCCGCATGGCTGAAAGGGCTTGTCGAGCAGTCGTTTTTAAAGGAATATCCTGTAGAGGTCATTCCGAATGGGATCAATCTGGACAACTTTATCCCGCTGACGGAGGAACAGGAAACGAAGAGAAGGCAGCAGATGGCAGGTTACCCGCACAGAACAATACTTGGTGTGGCAAACCGCTGGGAGGAACGAAAGGGACTGGATACGTTTATCCGTCTTGCAGAGGAACTGCCGGCTAACTATACGGTGGAAATTCTGGGGCTTGATAAAGCACAGACGGTACAGCTGAAGAAAAAGTTTCCGACCGGTAAACTGCTTCCAATCGACAGGACAGCAAATGTGCAGCTGCTTTCGTCCATTTACCGCAGTGCGGATGTGTATGTGAATGCCACAATGGAGGATAACTTCCCGACAACCAATTTAGAGGCACTTGCCTGCGGAACGCCTGTCATCACGTATGACACGGGAGGAAGCGGCGAATCTGTTACGGAAGATTGCGGTATTGTGGTAGAAAAAGGGAACTATGAGAAGCTGCTTGCAGCGATCTTAAAGGTGTGCGAGGAGCATCCATTTTCTGCAAAGGTCTGCAGACAGCGGGCGCAGAATTATGACCGCAGTGATCGATATGCGGAATATCTGGCATTATACGAAAGGATCCTGCATGAACATGAGGGAAAGTGAAAGACCGGGGAAAGTAATTGAATATCTGATGCTCGCCGGGAATGTGTTTCTGGGGCTGGTCGTGCTGGAGCTGATCGTGCACGGACTGGTAGATTATGCAGATGCCACGTTCCTGTTTCAGACCCAGAAAAAACCGGTGCTGGCACTTTTATGTCTGTTTATGACAGCATTTTTGCTGCTTGTTTTTTCCGTCTGCAGACGTCTGACGGAAAATCTGACGCTGCGGAAGGCAAAAATGGTCAGTGCGTTGCTTTTAGTGCCGGCATTTGCACTACAGATCTATATGCTTTTCTACTATCGCAGCAGTTATCTGTTTGATAATGCGTTTGTGACCGGTGGTGCTTCTGCGCTTGCCATGGATGGACAGGTGGCAAAGGAAGCAGTTTATTATCTGTCAGTCTATCCGAATCAAAACGCGTATGCGGTGCTGACTGCTGTTTTATGGAAGCTGGGAACGGCTGCAGGGATCAGCCGGGCAGCGATGCCGCTTCTGCTGAACTGTGTGAACCTTGTTTTTCTGGATACGGCCGCAGTTCTTTTTCTGCTGACGGTGAGTGCTTACAAAAAACGGACCCCCGGCAGCTTTGTGCGGATTCTGTTTCTATTGCTCTGCAATCCGTTTTTGTATATCGGTGTTTCTTATTATTACACCATCACATTGTCGATGCCTTTTGTCATGGGAATTTTATATTTGTATGTCCGTTTTCTGCGAAAAAAGGAAAAACATCCTTATGTGATATTGGTCATATTGGGACTGGTGGTTGGCTTCGGGTATCTGCTGCGCGCAACGACAATGATCCCATTTATTGCTGTGATCGCCTGTCTGCTGTTTTTGGGGCGGCTGCAGAAACGGGATCTTCTGGCAGCGGCAGTTGCTGTTTTGACTATTGCGGGGATCAGCGCGGGAAACCGTCAGTATATAGGGCTGGATACCAAAGACACAGCTTTTCCGCTGACACACTGGGTCATGATGTCCATGACTTCGCCGGGCAGTCATAATGAAGCGGATGAAACCTACACAGCGTCCTTTCCGACAGCAGAAGAAAAAAAGGCGGCTGACCGGGAGAGACTTGCAGAAAAGCTGCAGGCAATGACGGTGGGAGATCTGTTGTCACTTGTGCATGCAAAGGTAGAAAACACATGGGGCAGAGGTTCTAACGGATATCCGGTCTATCTGGAAAATTGTCTGCGGACAGACGGACTGTATCCGTATCTGTTCGGGGATCATAAGGATTTTGTGATCCTGTACCATCAGGGCTATTATCTGTGCCTGCTGCTTGGTATTTTTTATGATCTGTTACGGACAGTCCGTAAAAAGCAATGGGACAGCTATGTGTTTCAGCTGACTTTTTTAGGTGCGGTTTTATTTTATTTGTTATGGGAAACAGGCTCCCAGTATTCGCTCCCATTTTTGCTTGTACTGCAGTTTCTGGCGGAAAACGGTGTGGAGCAATGGGAAGAGGCTGTAGTTTCTGACAGGGGAAAAACGTGTAAGCTGCAGAGGAGTATCTGTTTGGTTCTGCTGGCAGGGCTGCTCGTGTTTGCAATAGGCAACTATTCTGTTTTTACCGGGCAGACACAGGAATATACGCATCCGGTTGTAATGCAGCTTCTGGCAAATGAGGAACTATCCATTGGAAAGGAAAAACTTCTGCAGACGTTTGAAGCTTCGCAGCCGTTTGACCGGGTGATCTTTCAGTGGCGCAATGATGACAGCAGCTCGGATGCGGTTTATGAGGCAGTGCTTGCCTCTGAAACTGGCGTGATCGCAGAAGAAGAGATCACAGGTGCGGGACAGCCTTATAATGGTGCAACGGTGCTTTCGTTTCCTACGGTAACACCGGACGGAACACAGATGTATACTTTGTCGATCCGCAAAAAGAGCGGAACAGATGAGCTGCGGTTTATCACATACAGCATGGGCTATTATGATGCTTATGCAGGTGGCACGCTGACGCTGGGCGGGCAGGAGCTGACAAAAGATCTGCTGCTATCGGTCAGCAGGACGGAAATAAAGACATATACAACCACAAAGAGATATTGGGCTTTTACAGCATTTTTTATAGCTGCGCTGGCAGTGCTTTTTGTACTGGCGGGCAGAGGAGAAAGAAGGAGAATGAAATGAAAAAGAAAAAACTGGCAGCAGTCATGCTTTGTCTGCTTCTGACGGGTGCACTGGCAGGATGTGGGCAGGATGCAGGAAGTACTGCGGAGGTAACGGGCGGAACGGCATTTACGGAAGATACGGCAGATACACAGACAACGGATGCGGCGCAGGATATGCAGGCTGCAGATGACTCCGGAATGCATGCAGGGGATCTGCCGGCAGCGGGCGCAGGAGATGCAGCAGATGCGGCGGATGGAATCGGAAGCAGCCAGACTGCAGATACTGACATGGAAAGCGGATCAGATACGGCAGAAACCGATACGGACAATACGGATGCAGACAATACATTAGATACATCAAATGCATCCGGCGCACAGCAGAATGCATCAGACAATGAAAACGATACGAATGATACTGCGGACGGAGACACAGATCAGACGGATGCACAGGGCGGAAAGCTGATTGTGATCGATGCGGGACATCAGCAGAAGGGCAATTCCGAAAAGGAACCGATCGCACCGGGCTCTTCCGAAATGAAGGCAAAGGTAGCGGGCGGTACAAGCGGCGTTGCATCCGGTCTTGCCGAGTATGAACTGAATCTGCAGGTGGCTCTCAAGCTGCAGACAGAGCTGGAAAAAAGAGGCTATGAGGTGAAAATGTGCAGAACGACGAATGATGTCAATATCAGCAATGCTGAGCGTGCCCAGATCGCCAATGAAGCGGAAGCGGATGCCTTTATCAGGATCCATGCCAATGGTTCCGAAAACAGTGATGTAAACGGTGCCATGACGATCTGCCAGACCGCCGCTAATCCTTATAATGGAGGTTTGTATCAGCAGAGCAGGAAGCTTTCCGATTGTATTCTGGATGCTATGGTAGCAAGTACCGGTGCAAAAAAGGAATATGTCTGGGAGACAGACACGATGAGTGGTATTAACTGGTGTCAGGTACCGGTCACGATCGTGGAGATGGGATATATGACAAATAAAGCGGAAGATCTGAACATGGCAGATCCGGTCTATCAGGAGAAAATCTCGATCGGAATCGCAGATGGGATCGATGATTATTTCACATCGGAAAGCTGATGATTTTTTACAGGGAGTATGCTATACTATAAGATACGATGCCAGCGGCAAAATGCGATGAGCAGAGCATAGGAAATAAGGAACGGTTATGAAGAGTTTACCCGATACACCAAAGGTGTCCATCATTACAATGACATACAATGACTGTGCACATCTTGAAAAATGTGTGACGCAGATCCTGAAACAGGATTATGAAAATATAGAATATATCATCGTAGACGGCGGTTCCTCTGATGGAACGCACGAGATCATACAAAAGGCGGCGCAGCAGCTGGGAGATAAGCTGAAGTGGGTTTCGGAGCCGGATGAAGGGCTGTATGATGCGCTGAATAAAGGAATCCGTATGGCGACCGGTGCGATTGTCGGGCTGATGTGTGATGAATTTGCGGATGCCCATGTGCTGTCCGATATGGTACGGCAGATGCAGAGGGACGGAACAGACGGCGTACACGGTGATATTGACTACATGGCGGACGGTAAAGTGATCCGCAAATGGCGGATGGGCGCAGGAACTGCGAAAAAACTCAGATGGGGCTGGATGCCCGGTCATCCGACCTTATATGTAAAAAGAGAAGTATACGAAACCTACGGTTTTTATAAAACAGATTATAAAATAGCCGCAGATTATGAGTTTATGATCCGTATCTTAAAAGAGGACAAGGTCAGATTGTCTTATATTCCGCGGGTACTTGTGCATATGTTCCATGGAGAAGAATCGGCAAGTACAGGCGGTCTGAAAAGCTATCTTGCTTCTTTTGGAGAAGGCATGCGTGCACTGCGGGAAAATCATATGCCACATCCTTTTATTACGACACTGCGCCGGACATGCATGGTGCTTCGGCAATTTGTCAGATGAGCGCTGAAGGAGAACTATGAAAAGTTTAGTCATCATACCAGCTTATAATGAAGAAAAGAGCATTTTAAATACAGTTGCGGATATCAAAAAAAATGCGCCTGATTTTGATTACATCATTATCAACGACTGTTCGCAGGATAAGACGTTGCAGCTTTGTAAAGATGCAGGGATCCCTGTGATCAATCTGCCGATCAATCTGGGAATCGGCGGTGCGGTGCAGACAGGATATCTGTATGCCAAAAAGAACCACTATGATTATGCGGTGCAGTTTGACGGCGACGGACAGCATGATGCAGCCTTTTTACAGGAAATGCGGGATTACATGTATGCGCATGATCTGGATATGCTGATCGGATCACGTTTTATTGAAAAGGAGGGCTTCCAGTCCTCCAGTCTCAGAAGATTCGGGATCCGTTATTTTTCGGGATTGATCCGGCTGTTGACCGGAAAGCGCATTACAGATCCGACCTCTGGTATGCGTATGGTAAATGAAAGCATTATTAAAATGTATGCAGACTGCTATCCGAAGGATTATCCGGAGCCGGAGAGTGTTGTGGCAGTTCTGCAGGCAGGCAAAAAGGTAGAAGAATATCCGGTAGTGATGCGGGAGCGGAAGGAAGGCGTTTCCTCCATTTCACCGCTGAAATCCGTTTATTACATGATAAAAGTAACACTGGCAATACTGGTGGAGCGTATCCGCAGAAAGGAATATAAAAAATGATGACTGTAAAGCTGCAGATCATTGTCGGAATCTGCCTGTTTCTGGCACTGACGGTGATCGTGTATATGATCAAAAAAAGAAGCCTGGATCTGAAGTATGCGCTGTCCTGGCTGCTTGCCCTTGTATTTGTACTGGTGCTGGATCTGTTCCCAGTGCTTTTGACAAAGCTGTCTATGGCACTTGGTGTCTGGGCGCCTGTCAATATGATCTTTTTCCTGGGATTCTGTTTTTCGCTTCTGATCATTTTTACGCTTACGGTCATGCTGTCACGTATGGCGGAAAGAGTCAGAAAACTTGCACAGGCTGTTGCCATGAATGAGGAAAAACTGGACCGCATGGGCAGGGAACTGAAAAAATTGCAGGAAGAGAAGGAGTAGTCTATGAAAATTCTGATGATCGGTCTTGGCTCGATCGGGCAGAGACATCTGAGAAATATCAAACGTGTATACGGAGAGGAAGCACAGATCCTTGCTTATCGTGTGCGGGGGCTGAAACGTACCTTTTCCGATACGATGCAGATCCGGGAAAATGTATCACTGGAAGAAGAATACAACATAAAAAGCTTTGATGATCTTTCCAAAGCACTTCTGGAAAAGCCGGATATTGCTTATATCACAAATATTACAAAAAGCCATATTCCATGTGCGATCGCATGTGCGAAGGCAGGCTGTCATCTGTTTCTGGAGAAACCGATCTCAGACAGTCTGGATGGGATAGCGGAGCTTGCAAAGATCGCTGCGGAAAAGAAGCTGAAAGTGTTTGTGGGTTATCAGAACAGGTTCCATCCGGGCATTCAGTATCTGAAACAGTTTCTGGCAGAAGGCAGTATCGGACGTATTCTTTCTGTGCGCAGTGTTGTGGGAGAACGTTTGACAACGATGCATACTTATGAGAATTATAAGGATACGTATATGGCGCGCAAGGATATGGGCGGCGGTGTGCTGCTCAACCAGATGGTGCATGAGCTTGATTATCTGTATTATCTGTTCGGACAGCCGAAGAGCGTGTATGCGCTGGGTGGCATTAACGGAAATCTCGGGATCGATGTGGAAGACAATCTGGATGCAATTTACCGTTATGAGTCAGAGCAGGGAACCTTCCCGGTATCGGTGCATGCGGATTTTTACCAGTATCCGCCAAGCCGTTTTGTCAAGGTAGTAGGGGAAAGGGGACACATCATCGTAGACCTGTTAAAGGCAGAAGTTACACAGGCAGTCGGCGATGAGGTAACGGTCATTCCGTATCCCGACTTTGCGAGAAATGATATGTTTATCGAAGAATTAAAATTGTTTATAGACTGTATCAGAGAAGATACGGAGCCGGCGATCCCGCTTGCGGATGGTATCGTAAGCCTGAAAATGGCGCTGGCAGCCAGAAAATCAATGGAAACAGGAGGCGTGATCGATGAGTTTACTGGAACAGTATAAAATAACGGGAAAAGTAGTCATTATTACAGGCGGAGCCGGTCTGATCGGCAGAAAGCATACAGAGGCTGTGCTGGAGGGCGAAGGCATTCCGGTACTGCTTGATATTTTTGAGGATTCCCTTGCGAGAGCAAAGCAGGAAATGACTGAGAAATATCCGGGTAAGCCGGTGGAAACTTATGTGGCAGATATCACTTCCAGGGAATCACTTGAGAAAGTCAGAGATGATCTGCTTGCAAAATACGGTCATATCGACGGCCTGATCAACAATGCGGCCAACAATCCGAAAATGGAGGGCGGTTCCAAAAATATGGGAGCCATCCAGTTCCATAATCTGCCGCTTTCCATGTGGCAGGATGATATGAATGTCGGACTGACAGGTGCATTCCTTTGCTGTCAGGTATTTGGCTATGAAATGGAAAAACAGAAAAGCGGTGTGATCATCAATATTTCTTCCGATTATGGTATTATCTCTCCGAATCAGAATATTTACCGCAAGGAAGGTGTTGCAGAAGAAGACCAGACGATCAAACCGGTTTCTTACAGCGTTGTGAAGCATGGCATTATGGGACTGACCAAGTATCTGGCAACCTACTGGGGCAAAAAGGGTGTCCGCGTAAATACACTCTGCCCGGCGAGCCTTCAAAACGGACAGGATCCCGAGTTTATCGAAAAGCTTTCCGCTCTTGTACCGATGGGAAGAATGTCACGCCCGGATGAATATCCGGCGACCGTGCTTTACATGCTTTCCGACGCCAGCTCTTACATGACCGGCGCAACGGTCGTATTAGATGGCGGAAGAACCATATGGTAAAGCAGACCAAGCCATGCATATACCGCGGATGAAAGACCGAGCGTGCTTGCACGCAGAGGTCTGGCAGACGTGGTATATATACGGCGGGACGCCGACCATGAGCAAAAGGGAAGGTGCGAAGCACCGGTTTTGCGAATGGGGCATGGCGTTAAGTTCCCATGTAGACCAAGCCATGCACGCAGAGGTCTGGCAGACCAAGCCTAAACAGAATTGAGATAAAAGGAGAACAATCATGAAATTTTTTGTAACAGGTGTAGCAGGACAGCTTGGACATGATGTCATGAACGAGCTTGCAAAAAGAGGATACGAAGGAGTCGGAAGCGATATCGCACCGCAGTACAGCGGCGTTGAGGATGGCAGCAGTGTTACCACCATGCCTTACGTTGGGATGGATATTACAGATGCAAAGGCTGTCAGAGAGACGATTCTTTCTGTGAAGCCGGATGTAGTTGTGCACTGTGCTGCATGGACTGCGGTTGACCTGGCAGAAGATGAAGATAAAAAGGAGAAAGTATATGCGATCAATGCGAAGGGCACCCAGAATATTGCGGATGTCTGTAAAGAGCTGGACTGCAAGGTGATTTATATCAGTACGGATTATGTATTCAACGGACAGGGTACAGAGCCATGGCAGCCTGACTGCAAGGATTACCAGCCGCTGAATGTTTACGGCAAAACAAAGCTGGAAGGTGAACTTGCGATCAGCAATACAGTTTCCAAATATTTCATTGTCAGAATTGCGTGGGTATTTGGCTTAAATGGTAAGAATTTTATTAAGACAATGCTTTCTGTCGGCAAGACACATGATGAGGTCAGAGTGGTAAACGACCAGATCGGAACACCAACCTATACCTATGACCTTTCCAGACTGCTTGTCGATATGGCAGAAACCGATAAATACGGTTACTATCATGCAACCAACGAAGGCGGTTATATTTCCTGGTATGACTTTACCTGTGAGATTTATAAACAGGCGGGACTTTCCACAAAGGTAACACCGGTCACGACGGCAGAATATGGTGTATCCAAAGCGGCAAGACCGTTTAATTCGCGTCTGGACAAGAGCAAACTCACAGAGAATGGCTTCCGGCCTCTTCCGACGTGGCAGGATGCGCTTTCCAGATATTTAAAAGAAATTGAGTACTAAACAGAAGGGAAACAGATGCATGGATGATAAGATCAGGTCTGTCCTGACCCACAAGATATCGGTAAAAAAAATAACATTCACAGTCATGGATATACTTTTGTTTCTGGTGTTGACAGGCTTTGCGCTCATCATGCGCTATGCGCTGCGCAATGTAGTAGCGGGAGATTATAAAATGTTCTTTGAACCGTGGGTAGCCACACTGCGCGAAGCAGGCGGCGGGATCAAAGGGCTTTCCGCGGAGTTTGAATATGTGGATTATACAACCCCGTATCTGACAATACTGTCTTTTATCAGTATCTGCCCATTTTTAAATACGCTGCTTCTGATGAAGCTGGTATCGATCTTTTTTGATTTTGTGGCAGCGTTTGCAGTCATGGCGATCGTATATGACAGAACAAAAAACATGACTTACGGCATTTTAGGCTATGGTGCACTTCTGATGGTACCGACTGTTCTGACAAACGGAGCAATGTGGGCACAGTGTGATATCATTTTTACAAGCTTTGTCCTGTGGTCTCTTTACTTTATGCTGAAGGACAAGCCTGCCTGGTCGATGGCTTTTTATGGGATCGCCTTTGCGTTTAAGCTGCAGACCCTGTTTCTGGCACCGCTTTATGTGATCCTCTGGATGAAGGGCAAGGTAAAACTGAAACATTTTCTGTTCCTGCCACTGATGTATGTGATTGGGATGATCCCTTCCCTGCTCGCCGGAAAGAGCTTCTGGGAGCTTATCAGTGTCTATTTTTTCCAGGCAAACGGACAGATGGATATTTATGCACTGTCCCATAAATTCCCGAACATTTATCAGTTGATCGGAACGGACAGTTTCCTGTTTGAGTATGCGGATGCGGGCATCTGGGTGACACTTGGTGCACTGATGATCCTGATGTACTGCTTTGCCAGAAAACAATATGAAATGAATGCCTGTCTGTTGCTGCGCATGGGTATGCTCCTGACTATGACTGTCGTATTTTTCCTGCCGCATATGCATGAACGCTATGCAATTCTGGTTGATGTGATGGCAATCGTTTATGTATTTTTTGATTTCAGAAAACTCTATATACCGGTACTTACGATCCTGTGTTCTTTTGCAGGATATACAGTCTATCTGGCACAGAATAACATCATTCCGATGTATGTGTATACAATCCTGTTCCTGCTTCTGATGCTGGATCATGCACGTGCCTGTGTAAAGGGCATGCAGGATGGGAAAATAGCAGTTGGAGAGTAGAACATGGATAAAAAGATAACGGATTTTCTCGTAAAAGAAATAAAAATAGGAAAATGGATGCTGGCACCGATCGATCTGCTTCTGTTTGTGGCAGCGGCGGTATTTTCCGTCATGATCCGTATCAGTGTTGTGGATTATACAGCGATCGAGCTTCCGGCATTTGTAAAATACGGCAATATGCTCAGTTTTGTGACTGGGATCACAGATCTACTGCTGGCAGTTTTAGGATCACTGATCGTTTATGATCTGACAGGACGGAAGATCAGAGCTTTTCTGACATATGCGATCCTGCTGATGCTTCCGGTATTGTGTGCAAGCTGTGCTATGTGGGGCATGGGAGATTCTATTTATATTTTCTTCGCAGTGCTTTCTTTGTATCTGCTGATGAAAGGCAAAGGAAATGCTTCACTGGTCAGCTATGGGATCAGTCTTTTCTTAAGCAGATATGCTTTTTTTCTTCTGCCGGTCTATGCGATTGCATTTATGCAGAAAAAAAATAAACTTATGTACTTTATTTTTCCGTTTTGCGGGGTGTGGTTCCGGAACGGGATCGTACATCAGTCCGGTTATCTGCCGGTTCCGAGCTTTGAAATGGAGAGGCTGTTTGTGAAACTGCGCGGTGAATCACTGCTGAGCCAGAACTGGCCGAATATTTTCCAGATGATCGGTACAGATAAATTTATTCAGGAGTATTCCCTTGTTGCAAAAGTGGCTGCTGCATCACTGATGCTGCTTGTCATTATGCTTGTACTTCTGCGCAGTTGGAAAATGAGCGGAGAAGGTATCTGGTATGTGGGACTCGTGCTGTCAATTCTGATCCCATATGTCATGCCACAGATGGATGAGCGTGCGGGGCTGTTATCCTGCGTACTGTATCTGCTTTTTGCCATGAAACACCCGGATCTTTATTATCCGGCGATCGTACAGGTGATTATTACCTATATTTCATTCTCTGCTTACTTCCGCGGAGAAAGTGTGATCCCGCTGAGTGCGGTCGCGCTGGCAGAGCTTTTTGTGCTGCTGCTTACGATCCGGCGTGCGGACCATGTATTTAAGGTGCAGCAGGAAGAAGCAAGATAAGAAGGAGACTGGTAGCGTATGAAACAGGTAGAAAAACTGGATTATATAGACGGACTGAAGGTGCTGTCCTGTCTGATGATCTTTAACTTCCACTTTATCAATGCATTTTACTGCGGATTTTATTCTTTAAATCCGGCAGATTTCCATACAGAACATCTGGAATGGATCATCGGAAGCACGCCGTTGAACCTGATCATGGGCGGCAAGTTTGGTGTGCGTATGTTTATGACGATCAGCGGTTTCTTTGTCGGCTATCGATTTTTCCTGACGGGCGATAAACACAGTCTGGGCAGCGGTGCTGTCAAGAAATATTTCCGTCTGGTCTTTCCGATCCTGATTGCCAACATTGCGATTTTTGCACTGATGAAGCTTGGACTGTTCCGGAATGCGGAGGCTTCCGCACTGGCAGGGACGAGCGTTTTCTTCGGTAATTATAACCAGTTTGCGCCAAGTCTTTTTGGCGCGGTAAAAGAAGCTGTCTGGGGCTGTTTTGCAACAGGAGCCAATCAGTATAACGGGCCGCTCTGGTTTATTTACTATGAATTTTTCGGGACATTGCTTGTTGCGGCAATTCTTTCTCTTGTCGGCAAGAGCAAAGTGCGCTATGTTGCTTATGCGATCGCGGCTATTTTGAGCATCCGGACAGATTTTCTGCCGTTTATCCTCGGCTGTGTTGTGTGTGACCTGACGTATCAGCCGCCTCTTTTTGTGGAAAAATTGTCTGAGCAGAAGTGGCTTATGTGGATAGCGGTGCTGCTTGGTGTATTTTTAGGTTCTTATCCGCCGATCGGTGAGCGGCTGACAGGAACGATCTATCAGTATATACCGGCCAAGGTGCTGATCTACTATATCATCGGTGCCAGTCTTGTGCTCTATGGTGTGATCCATCTGCCAAAGCTCCATAAACCGCTTGGAAGCCGTGCGCTGACATGGTTGAACCGATATAGCTACGGCTTTTATCTGGTGCATTTCTTTGTGCTTTGTACATTTTCGTGCGGTTTTTATCTGACATTGGCGGACAGACTGCCTTATCATCTGATCGCCGTACTGAACTATGTATTATCCTTTGGTGTGACAGTATTTCTTTCCTGGCTGATACATCGTTTTGTGGAAAAACCGGGTATGCAGCTTGCGGGACTTGTCGCAGCAAGGTGCAAGGAATTATAAGGAGATAAAAATGGCAAACAAACGTCGGGAAGACTGGATTGACTGTTTAAAATGCATAGCAATTTTGATCGTTATGATGAACCATCTGGGACTGACGATACCGGGTTTCAGCTTTTGGGGCGGTATGTTTTTTGTGCCGATCTTCTTTTTGCTGTCCGGCTATACATATCATACAAAAGAAGAAACATTTGGGAGATTTTTAAAGCGGAAGGCAAAACGCCTTCTGCTTCCTTATATAACTGCCAATGCAATTCTGTTTGTGTTTTTCTTTGTCAAAGAGAGTTTGCTTGGCAGCATAAGTGCGGCTGAAGAACTGAAAATCCTATACGGTATTTTTTATGCCAGAAATCAGCTTTTGAGCTGGGATGTCCTGACCTTGTTTTTACCGCAGATGAATCAAAATGTCTATCTGATGACGATACTCAACTCACCTACCTGGTTTTTAATGGCTTTATTTTTGACCATTATCGCGTTTGAAATTTTAATTCGCGTAACGGATAAAAACGGCCGGAGAATGTGGTTTGTTGCAGGGCTGTTTCTGTTGCTTGCCGTTCTATACCGCTATCTGTTTCCTGTTTTGCTTCCATGGAGTCTGGATGCTGTTCCGTTTTTTCTGCTGTTTTTCATGACAGGCTATTTTATCCGGAGAAAAGCGATACTTTATTATCTGGATCAGCATAAGATAACACTTGTTTTATTACTTGGACTATTGATCGTGTGCGGCGTCTGGAACGGAAGCGCGAATTTTTCGATTGCAAGCTATGGAAAGAGCATCATCCTGGCACTGTATAATGCAGCAGCTTCTTCTATACTTGCCATGTATGCAGGTTTTAAGCTTAAAAAGCATATCTGGAAGGGATTTGCGCTGGTAGGCAGGCAGACACTTGTTTTGATGTGTTATCATATGTTTTTATTTGCGATTCTGGAAACAGTCTGGCCGGGCATTCCGAAGCTGTTTGAACTGTTATTGGTACTTGTGCTTCTGACGGCTGCAGGCTATGGAAAGGAGAAGCTCTATGCAAAGAAACAAGGCGGTTGATGCAGTAAAGGGCGTTGCCATTCTGCTTGTGATGCTGGGACACTGCATTGTATTAAACGGGCTGAATGAGACAGATCCTTATATTTATGATGTGATCAAATCGGTGCAGATGCCATTGTTTATGCTGGTAAGTGGTGTTCTTGCTTCTTATTCCCTGCATAAATACAGACAGGACAAATGGTACGGGATCAAGAAGCTGCCAAAGCGCGTGGTTTCTTACCTGCTTCCGTTTACTTCCTGGTTTGTGGTTGTTTACGTATGGACACATGCATGGGAAGCTGCGATTTCCCTGCAAAGCTTTCTGACAGAAGGAAAAGAGCTTTTGTTCCAGACGGATAAAGGGCTGTGGTTTCTGACAACGCTTTTTGTCATACAGCTGATGGTAACACTGGCGCAGACGCTGGCTGTACTTCTGACAGCGGGGAAAAAGGTTCCGGAAGCACTTGTATTTGCATTTAGTTCCTTTGCATTGTATGTGCTATTCTTTTTACAGAGCAGAAGCGGCAATACATTTCTGAGCCCTTCTTTGACGGTGCAGTATTTTCCGTTTTTCTTTCTGGGATATTTCGGACATGGCTATCTGGAGATCGCGGAACATATCGAGCGGATCGGGCAGCGCAGACCATATTGCGTCGGGATTGCAGGTGTGCTCTTAACTGCACTGTTTCTCTGGCAGGTGATCACACAGGATCTGACAAAACCGGTCGACGGTGTGATGACTCTGCTTCAGCAAATGCTGGCATCTTTATTGGGGACGGCTGTTATTTATTTCACCGTGACTGCATGGGCAGAAAAAAAAGGAAAGCTGCAACAGGGAAAACAGGGGGCTGTTTCACTGCTGAGCTTTCTGGGACAATACACACTGGAAATCTATGTGATCCATTTCCGTTACGCAAGAATTCTGAAATTATCAAATCGTGATTTAACATTTTATTCGCTGCGCGGTATCGTTTGGCTGCTGGCAGCTTTTGCCTGTATGGCTGTGCTGACGGCGGTTACGATCTTCCTGATCAGGAAAGTGAAGCTTTTGAATCTGCTTTTGTTCGGGAAGCCTTTTGAGATATGTGATCGACAAAAAGCAGGAGCAGATATACCGCGGTAACGTACATCATCGGATAAGAATATTGGATAAAGGATGCAGGGGCTGTCAGGAAAATGACAGCCTCTCTTGCGATTAAATTCAGAGAGACGAAGAAAACAAACCAGTTCTTTTTGATGATCGCATACACTGTGATGCCAAGAAGCAGGAGCAGCATCGGGATATAGGCTTCTCCGCCGCACCTAAACAGGAACAGTGCATAGCCTTCGTGATCGCTCAATGGAAGTCTTTTATAAGCATCCAGCATTTCAAATCCATAGGAGCGGTCATGCTCATACAGGTGGAAATCGGTAGATACGACAGGCTTCAGGGAAAGCACCAGATCAGGATCGTAGGAAAAGATCCCGTTTGTGACGCAGAAGAGCTGCAGCCGTTCTCCCAGATACAGATCCGGATTGTGCAGGATCAGACGGATGGCACTTTTGATATAAGCGTTCTGCGTCTCTGCATCCGCACCGGTCTCTGTATATTTTCCTTCGTTGTGATCTGTATTATAGCGGTTATAAGCACTGCAGGAAAGGGAATCGTTGCTCAGATAGCCGAGATCTGTGATCGCATTGATATTGGCAAGATCTTCTTCTGCACCGGGGTAGGTCTGTTCTCTGTGTACAATGACAGTCAGCGGTCTGGTCGTGGAAATGATAAGGTAGTCTTTTCCGTAATGCTTTGCTTCCCCGTGATTTTGCGGCACTTTGATCAGCATGAGCAATGCGATGGTACATAAAAAGAAAGAAAACAAAAACTTAAATATAGATTTAATATTTGCGCAATTCTTCCGATAGACAAAAAACAGAACCGGCAGCATCAGAACAGGCATCAGCATACCTTCGCTCCGCCAGAAAGAAAGTACGGCGGTCAAAAGAGCGATCAGACCGAATGCTGCCGGGCTAATGTATTTCTGTTCCTTCCATGCAAAGAATAAATAGGCGAAATACAACAGAAAGAATGAAGCGTAGATCGCCGGGCGGAAACACATCAGTGCACCAAGCAATGTGAACGGTAAAATACCTGCAAGCAGCAGTATATATGCTTTGGAGGCATAGAGCTGTTTTGCTTTGTAAAAGATATAGGCGAAGGTCATGGCATAGCAGACATCCGATAACAGAACCGGAGCTGCGGAGGCAGGAAAGAGAGACATTGCCGTCATATAAAATAAGGAAGTCAGATAATTATGCCAGTAGACCGGATAGTATCTGGTCGCATAGGCAAAGATGATCGGATCATCACTCATATAATAGCCGGGCCAGGTGAGCATAAGACCGATCCCGTAAATTGCCAGAAAGCCGAGAAAAGGCAGTAAAAGAGATGGTCTTTGACAGGCATATGCCAGAAATTCAAACAGCCCGAACAGACACAACAGTACCAGAATCTTTGTCAGGATATGCATGGGAAGAACCATTTCCGTGTCGATAGGAAGACAGTTCATATTCAGTCCGTCTGCAGAAAAGATCTTCGTATCGGTATAAAAGGTAACAAGCCAGATCAAAATGGAAAGACCGGCTGTTACCAGATGTTTTTTCCTATTTCGTATCATGTTTAACATAGTTTTCCTCATATTTTAAAGAGCATCCCATTGAGATTTGCCATCGGCAGTGGGAGCTGCATAAAAGCTTTAGCTGGTTTTAGGATAAACTATAATTGCCGCCCGGTCAATATGACTGCATTTTTCATGGGAAATACCGGATTCCCTGACGGATATTTCGGAAAGAGTGTCCGGCTTGCAGAGACCGGGTAACTTTGTTATAGTAGATAAGGATTGAAAATAAGATACTATGATGTAGGCATCAAAAGATGTCATACATCATACTATGTGAAGCATAAAAGACAGGAACAGGATAAAGGGTGTATATATGATCATAGTAATGCCGATTGCTTTTTGCAGTATTTACGCATGGAGCAGACAGAAAAAGAATGATATTGTGATGGCTCTGGCAAAGAGCCTTTTATGGTTTGAGCTGTTTGTGGTTTTATTTGCCAATGTGTGCAGTATCGGACACAGCTTAAACCGCTGGTCAGCACTTCTGTGCTGGATGTTTGTTATCATCTTGTTTACTTTACTTGGAGGGAAGCTGTTTCCGGATGGCGTGCGGGGCTATTGGAAGCAGCTTGGCAGAGACCTGAAGGCATCTTTTCGGGAAGGGATCACAGCATTAAAGCGGCTGAGCATCTGTGAGAAGATCCTGGTTGCTGCAGGGGCGGTTCTCTGCCTGTTCCTGCTGTTTCTGGCATTGTTCACCGTACCGTATAATTATGATTCCATGACGTACCACCTGGCAAGGATCGGGCACTGGATCGATAACGGTAGTGTGGATTATTATGTGACAAACATTGACAGGCAGTTGTATTCTCCTGTTTTAAGTGAATATAATATGCTGTTTGCGATGCTGCTGACAGAATGTGATGTGCTTTTGAACCTGTTCCAGTATCTGGCAATGCTGCTGACCGCCGTTTTCTTTTACCGCAGTATGCGGCTTCTGGGCACCAGACGACAGTTTGCGATCTTTGGTGTATTTGCCTTTCTGACAATGCCATTGACGATCACACAGAGTATCACGACGCAGAATGACTTGTCTGCAACGCTCTGGTTTTCCGTATTTGTTTATCTGGTTCTGCAGTTTATACAACTGGACAGCCTGCAGCTCGGAAATCTGCTGAAAAATACCCCACAGCGGAATCTGCTTGTCTGTATCGGACTGAGTGTAGGATTCGGATTTTTGATGAAGGTCAGTGTCTGTGCGAGCATGCTCATGTTTATGCCATGGGTACTGCTCTTTTGTATCAGAAGAAAAGATAAGCTGACAGAGCTTTTGAAGGCGGGCGTACTTGCCGGCTCCGCCATGCTTCTTGTTATTGCGGAAACGCTGATCCGCACGTATCAGGCGTGTGGCAGCTTTATCGCCAATACGACAAGCGGCGATATTATGGTGGCAACCAAAAATGTCAGCTATATCATTGTCAATATCCTGAAAAATTATTCGTTGCTGATCACTCAGCACTTCTGGACAGCTTTGAATGGTTTTATATACCGGATTGCCATTCATGTGGGTGCCCTTCTGCATGTAGAGGTCAATAATATAGCGATCTCGTTCCACGGATTTGATTTTATTACGTATTTAAATACCGGCGACGATATGTACAGCCACGACAGGACGAGCAGTGCTTTTGCAGCATATTTTGCGCTGCTGGCAGGCATTCTTCTGGTGCTTTGTGTAATTGGACTTCTGGTCAGACAGTGGAAACGGAAAAATCAGACGCAGCAGACCGTGCAGGCAGCGGATGAACAGAAACTGTCTTATGGCTTTATCGTATCTGCCTGGCTTAGCTTTGGCTTCATGATGGCACTTTTGCGCTGGCAGCCATGGGGCTCACGCCTGCTGTATCCGTCACTTGCCATGATGATACCGGCGGGAGCACATATTCTGGATCATGTCCTTCGAAAAAATAAAAAAAATGGTGTTATTTTATTGCTGCTGTCAGCTCTCAGCTTTGTACTGTGTATTGCGCCGATCCGTTATAATATGCAGGTGGCTGAGTCCTATCTGGCAAGCGGAATGACAAACCGGATGGAACTGTATTTTACAAATAACAAACGTTATGATATTTATGAGCAGTTGAAAGATGTCACAGAAAAGCTGGGCGCAACGGATATTGGCGTTGTGATATCAGGGGATGGTTATGACTACCCGCTCTGGAAGCTGTACCGGGAAGAATACCCGACGGCGAGACTGCGTCATATTCTTGTAGATGACACGCATATGGTAGCACAGGGCAGGCAGTCACAGACTCCGCCGGACTGCATCCTCTGGATCGAAAGAGGACGGCTGGAGGTCGGTGATACACTTGATTTCTACGGACAGACATATATTTGTGTATTTACGGCGGATTCCGAAAAAGCACCGGACAGTGTGCTGATCCCGTTCCGCGCAGAGATCGGAAGCACGATCAGCGCAGGGCAGAATAAATGAAATGAACACGCATGTTATTTAAAATGAATTGCATTGAATGAAAACAGAAAGGAACCAAGATGGACCGGGGATTACAGGGAAACGATAAAATAGAAGAAGCGATCAGAGAACTGCGGGAAGCACCGTCGGATGAGCAGCTGGCACATACACTGACACTGCTGCGCAGAAGGATGCGGGAAAACGGACAGGTAGTTGTAGCTGTTGAGGCTGTGGCAAAGGAGCAGAACCTGCAGCTTGCCACGGTCAGGACAGAAGACGGCAGAAGATGGTTTGCGGCATTTACTTCTTTTGAGGAAGAAATGAAGGGTGGCGGGGCTGTAAAGTCAACATTTCTTGCTGACATCCAGCAGTTGTTTGAAGTGGCGCGCGAAGCGGATGTGGCGGGTGTGATACTGAATCCGTGGAACAGAAGACTGGCACTGGACCAGACACTGCTTGCTGTTGTGCTGGGCATATAAAAACGATAAAAAGAGCTTTGGAGGCTGTGATCAGGACAGCAGCTTCCAAAGCTCTTCTTTTGTATGTGCAATATAAATATTGTCGTACAGACTGCATAATGTGTGAAAATAATCTTCGTAATCGCACTTTTCGTTAAAGGAATCGCCTGCCAGCGGATACAGGAAGATGATCCTGCAGCGGCTGTTAAATAGAAGCTTTCCGGATACACAGGCAGTGGAATAATAGGATAGCAGTGTTTTATCTTCCATTGTGCCGTCTGCGACAGCAAGCTCAAACGGACACGTATCGCTGTAAACGGAGATCGTATCGTCAAAGGCATCATATTGTCCGCGTGGATGTGGCTTGACAAGAAAATGCTCTGTGCCCACATGGGAAGCGATCTCATAGACAAGACTCTGGTATGTATCAGGATTTTGCATGCCATTGGCTGTGCCCTGTCCAAGAAACAGATATTCCTGTGGAAAACGCCGGCTCTGAAACTGCAGGATATACCGGATCTGTTCGGTGACAAGTGCGATCCGCTCCGGCGTTTTCGGGATCTGCTTTAATGTAAAACCGGTTGCAGCACTGTCTGCTACGTTTTTTTCGGCAAGAGAGGGCTCGAATAAGTAAAGCTCCTGCTCCTGCCTGTGGATATCATAGCCCCAGATCGTTTGGTACAGGCGTCTTCCCATGACAGTGGAAACTGAGCTGACAGGCGGTTTGGTATAGCTGGCAAATCCATCCTCAAAGCGGTGGAGACTGAGTTTTTTGTTCTTCCGGATGCATGTTTTGATCAGCTCTTTGACAATCTCGTCGGGAACACCGGGAGAAGCAAAGTACAGATCATCATAAGTAGTAAATGCCGGGTAATCCTTTTCTGTCAGCATGGCTTTTACGGTCGGGTTGTATACAAAGCTTTCCCATAAATTCACAGGCGCGGATTTATAAGGATTTCTGATCTTCTTTGCATCGGCAAAAAAGGTATGATGAAAATACCGGTCTGTTCTGCCGGACTGATACAGCTCATACAAATAGGCTGATTTGTCAGTCAGGACAAGATCAACCTGTGCATCCTTCAGAAATGCATCTTTAATAAACAGAAAGACCATCAGATGATAACTGGTACTTGCGACGGCGAGTACCTTTCTTTTTTGTGTCTGCATAGAATGCTCCTTTCCGGTCAGGCTCTGTGCAGTATTCTGCGGATGTTATCCAGGAAAATGGCGCGTTCTCTTGCTTCAAATAACAGGAAGAAATTCAGAAGAAAGCCCACAATACCACAAAGCAGAATATCTGCAACGACCATGCCCCAGCTTGTTGTCGTAATAAAGTGGTTCATGCCTGCAAATACTGCTGACATGAGAAGTGTAACAAAAATATAGCGAAAGATCGTCGGGTAAAAGGCATGTTTGGGGAGCTCCAGACAATGCGCCGCATACATCGGTGTAAATGTCATGTTTTTGATGATGCCTAAGAAAGAGGAGGTTCCGGCAATAAAGTAGATTCCATACGGATGAAATGCCGGGATCTCCAGAAAAATAAAGACCACAATGACATTTAGGACGCCCATTAATAGTGTGACGATCGAATTCCATTTTAACTTATTCACAACCGTATAAACGTTGAAAAGCGGGCTGATCGCACCGCCGACCAGTGTACCGAGCATGATCAGAACGGTCAGCCTGTAGTAGACGGGCAGGATATCGCGTTCACTTGGCAGCCACATATAGTAAAAGGACATTCCAAATCCGATGATGTAGCAGAGAGGGATATTGGCGAAAAAGCCTGTCAGCTTCATGGCTGATTTCAGATCCTCTGTCAGTTCCTTTTTATTTCCCTTGGCAAAGCTGATCGTCAGGGAAGGGGTGAAGACGGCGGAAATCGTTTCATACAGGGTGTTGACTGCGGTCACGATCGTTGTGGAAGTACCGATATAGCCGCTTTCCGCTTTGCCGATCCACAGATTGGTGATCAGTGTATCGATCCCGTTTGTCAGAGCCTGCCCCGCACGCATGATCGTATTCCAGACACCGGCGGAAAGAATCTCAATGACCGTACGGATGTCAAAATATTTCCGGGAAACAACAATTTGCGGCAGAAGTTTTTTTGTATAATGAATATAGGTAAGGAACAGATATACGTTGGCAAGCAGTGTTGCATAGCCGATGTAGCTGACATGGACCGGTAAAAGGGTAAAGGTAACGATCAGCAGTGCAGCTTTTAAAATCTGGGACTCGATCGTACGGAGTGCGGACAGATCCAGTCTGTTGGCTGCAAAAGTCGCTGTGGAAAAGGTCGTTGCGATGATCGTGACCATAAAGTTTAAAAACATGGTTGCAAACAACAGTTTGACGTCCGTTACAAGCGCCGGGGAAATGTTGACGAGCTTTTCCAGATACAGAACGACCAGTGTGCAGGGCAAAAGCAGAACCGCTACGATCACCAGATTGGCGTACATGACGGAGTTGAAATAGCGGTTGGCGCCTTCCGCATCATTCTGATGGATCTTGACCGTGATAAAACGCCCGGCCATGGAATTGAGCGCCATGGCGGCGATCGCCGCATAGCTGACGAAATTATTGGCCATGGTAACAAAGCCCTGCGCTTCGGAACCGAGCTTGTAAATGACGGTCGGTGTGATCAGAAAGCTGATACCAAGGCTGACAAGGCAGGATAAAAGAGAGGCTGCCATATTAATGATAAGCTGTTTGTTTTTATCGGTTTCTTTCATAAAGTGATCCTTTTCGTAAAATAATGCATGACATAGTATAGCACGACAGGGATTCTTCTTTCAATACATGGGGCTATTTCCGATTGCAATATAGGCATCAAAATGATAAGATATATCTATATGCTTTGTACCCTGTGTGATTTTATGCAGAAAGCAGGCAGAAGTGAGGTACGGATATGAAGATTATGCCAAACCGGCTTGACCGGGGGTTTTATCAATATCAGGAAGAATTTGAAAAAAAAGCGGTCGAAGTGCTGCGCAGCGGCTGGTATGTGCTGGGAAAAGAAGTCAGCAGCTTTGAAGAAGAATTTGCAGCTTATGTCGGCACAAAATACTGCGTAGGGCTGGCAAGCGGACTGGATGCGCTCTGGCTGGCATTCCGTGTGCTTGGGATCGGAGCCGGGGATGAAGTGATCGTGCAGTCCAACACATATATTGCCAGTGTCATGGGCATTACGATCAATGGTGCAACGCCGGTTTTTGTGGAGCCGGATGCATATTACGGGATCGATGCAGCAAAGATAGAAGAGAAGATCACACCAAGGACAAAGGCAGTGCTGGCGGTACATCTGTATGGACAGGCATGTCAGATGGACAAGATCTGTGAGATCACGAAAAAACACGGACTGTATCTGGTCGAGGACTGTGCGCAGTCGCATGGAGCCGTGTATGACGGCAAAATGACGGGCAGCTTTGGTGATATCGGCTGTTTTTCCTTTTATCCGTCTAAAAATCTCGGCGCTTTCGGCGATGGCGGGGCGATCACCTGCAATGATCCGAAAATTGCGGCAGATATGAAGATGTATCGTAATTACGGCAGTGAAAAACGGTATTATAATAAAGTGGTGGGAGCCAACTCCAGACTGGATGAGATCCAGGCGGGGCTTCTTCGTGTCAGACTTTCCCATATGGAAGAACTGACACAGGAAAAGATAGAGATCGCAGCGCGTTACGACAGGGAGCTTTCCAATGCAGCCTTTACGCTTCCGCAGAAAAGACCGCATGCCAATCATATTTATCACCAGTATGTGATCCGCACGGAGCATAGAGAAGCGCTGATTGATTATCTGAATAAAAAGGAGATCGGAACGATCATCCATTATCCGATCCCGCCGCATCTGTCAGAAGCGTATCAGAGCCTCGGCTATCACAAAGGCGATCTGCCGATTGCAGAAGCTTATGCGGATGAGGTGCTCTCTATTCCGATGTACAATGGAATGACGGAAGAGGAACAGACCTATGTGATCGAGGCATTGAATGCATTCAGACCTTAAAAGACCTCAGAGAATGAAGGAGAAATGAATGAACATAAAAGAGCAGTATAAGATTCTGGAATTTGGAGAATATGGGGATGAGAGAGGAAATCTTGTAGTAGCGGAAGGAAACGGAAAGGATATCCCTTTTGCGATCAAACGTGTCTTTTATATGTATGGATCCGATGCTACGGTGATCCGTGGGCAGCATGCAAACCGTAAGACGGAATTTGTGCTGATCAATGTCAGTGGGACAAGCAAGGTAAAGGTCGATAACGGTTATGAAACAGACGTGATCGAGCTGAATAAGCCGCGTATGGGATTGTATCTGCCGACAATGCTCTGGAAGGATATGTATGATTTTTCCGCCGACAGTGTGCTGCTCTGCCTGGCAAGCGAACACTATGACGGCAGTGAATATATTCGGGACTATAATGAATATCTGAAGGAAGTGCGTTCCGTTGCTGCTTCGGAAGAGAAGGAACAGGATAAATAAATGAGCAAAATATCAATTGTAATACCGGTTTATTATAACGCAGACACGTTGATGCTTTTGTACGAGGATATGAAGCAGAAGATTCTTGGAAAGCTCGGAGATTACGAGCTTGTATTTGTGGATGACGGTTCCGGTGACAACTCATGGGAAGTGATGAATGATATCCGCAAAATGGATCAGAATGTGCAGTGTGTCAAGCTTTCCCGTAATTTCGGAGAACATGCGGCACTTTTGGCGGGACTTTCCGTCTGCACGGGCGATTGCGCCGTGACAAAGCAGGCTGACCTGCAGGAAGACTCGGAGATCATTCTGGAAATGTATGAAAGCTGGAAAAAGGGCAATAAAGTCGTGCTGGCAGTGCGGAAGGAACGTGATGAAAATCCGGTCAAAAAGTTTTTTGCACATATGTATTATGTGATCATACACAAATTCGTACAGGAAAGAATGCCTGTAGGCGGCTGTGACTGCTATCTGATCGACAGACAGGTCATTGAAGTGCTGGAAAGACTGGATGAGAAAAACTCTTCCCTGACACTGCAGGTGCTGTGGGCAGGCTTCCAGACCGACCAGATCTACTTCCACCGCAGAGACCGTGAGATCGGCAAATCACGCTGGACACTCGGTAAGAAGGTAAAGCTTGCCATGGATTCCATGATGAGTTTCTCTTATGCACCGATCCGGTTTATGTCCGGTGTGGGTGTTGTGTTCTTTATTATTGCGCTTCTTATGATGATTGAGGTGATCGTGGAGAAATTTACGGTCGGAACACCAATCCTTGGATGGGCTTCCATCATGTGCGTTGTATTGTTTTCTTTTGGTATCATGATGCTGATGATGGGTGTGCTTGGTGAGTATGTCTGGCGTGCACTGGATGCGTCCAGAAACAGACCGCCTTATCTGATCGACCATGTGGAAAAATCCGGTCAGACAGATACAATGAAATCTGATTCGCAGCCATAACAGAGACGAGATACGCTCTGCGAATCTCGCCCTGATTAGCGGTCGTCAAATGCACCGCATAAATGCGTGCATTTTCCTCGTCGCCATAACAAAAAAGCAGCCTGATAAAGGCTGCTTAAAACATAAGATAGATATTTAACCAAGGATGACAGCGATGACAATACCGAGCAAGGCGCCCATGGCAACCTGCAGTTTGGTATGACCGACAAATTCTTTTAATTTTTCTTCGGCAGTCAGTGTACTGTTCCCCATGCTTTTAAAAATATCCATCATTTCGTTCAGGATCTTTGCCTGTTTGCCTGTTTCGAAGCGGACGCCCATGGCATCATGCATGACAATGATCGCAAAAATGGCAGCAATGGCAAATTCCGGACTTGCCGGCCCACAGTGGAGAAAAGTCGTACCCGCGAGAGCACAGACAGTTGCGGAATGGGCGCTTGGCATTCCACCGTCGCCAACTAGTCGTTCCCAGACAAATTTTTTGTTTATGATCAGATGTGTGATGGTTTTGAGGATCTGTGCACAAAGCCATCCGGTCACGGCATTGATCAGTATCGTATTATGGAGCAGTTCTTCTAAATAGTTCATGTTTTACCTCATTTGTTCAAAATTCCAATACATTCTCCAGTATACCCCATTCTTTGCAAAACTACAATTGCAGAAACGAGAGGAATAGAAAAAAATTATGTAGTAAAGAAATGTATTAAACGGCGGATAAATTGTCGATGAAAACGATTAGACAAGTTATGACAAAAAATGTATGATTATCCTATAGTCGCAATTTGATTTTTAATCTATTATCTATTAATAGAGGGGGAGAAGTATGAAAAAAATGTGTGAAAGTTTGGAAAAACAAATGTATGTGACGAAGCTGCTGCTGAGTCTGGGTGTTCCGGCGCATTTGAAGGGCTATCATTATCTGAGATCAGCCATCCTTCGCTCCGAACAGGACATAGAAGTAGTAAGCAGTGTGACAAAGCTGTTATATCCGGATGTCGCAAGGGAATATAATACATCCGTACAAAAGGTAGAACGGGCTATTCGTAATGCGATAGAGGTTTCCTGGATGCGAGGTAATATTGAATCCATGGAAGAAATGTTCGGGTTTTCTGCGCATTCCGGAAAAGGCAGACCGACAAACAGCGAATATATTGCCAGAGTCGCAGACGCAGTTCATCTGGCATTCCTGGAGGAGTACCGGATACAGGCAAAATGAACAAACAGGAGATATACCCGGAGGCGACTTGGCGGGGATATCTCCTTTTTTTACAGGATATGAAATAAAAGCAGGCAGTCATTTACAAAAGGCAGTCTTTTGGTGTATGATACATGCAGAAGGCTCTGCACATAAAATGTGGAGAAAAGAAGCAGAATAGAATATACAGTTAGGAGAAGTGACATGGCAAATAAAGAAATCCATATTGGCGATTATGTGATCAGTGAAACGAGTCGCCCATATATGATCGCAGAGATCGGAATCAATCATAACGGAGATATTAATATTGCAAAGAAGCTGATGGATGCAGCAAATGCGACAGGCTGGAACAATGTGAAGTACCAGAAGCGTACACCGGAGCTGGCAGTTCCGGAAGCACAGAAAAGCGTTCCAAAGTCAACCCCATGGGGGGATATGACATATCTGGAATACAAGTACAGAGTAGAGTTTGAGAAACCGGAATACGATATCATAGATGCTTACTGCAAGGATAAGGGAATGACATGGAGTGCTTCTCCGTGGGATATGCCGTCTCTGGAATTTTTACTGCAGTATGATGTACCGTATATCAAGATCGCCAGTGCATCCAACGGAAGGGATGAGATGATCGCCGAGGCAGCCAAATCCGGAAAGCCTGTTATATTATCCACAGGTATGACAACAATGGATGAGATCGACCATGCGGTAGAAGTGCTGGAGAAAAACGGACACGGTGATTATATTCTGATGCATACAAACAGTGCGTATCCGGCTCCTGTCAAGGATCTGAACATGCGTATGATCCAGACACTGAAGGATCGCTTTGACTGTCTGGTAGGCTACAGCGGACATGAGGAAAATCTGGAGCCGACGATCGCAGCAGTTGTACTCGGTGCCTGCTGTATCGAAAGACATGTTACTCTTTCTCATGATATGTGGGGAAGTGATCAGAAGGCAAGCCTTGAAGTACATGCAATGGACATGCTCAACAAGCGTATCCAGAATGTATACGATTCTCTCGGTACAGGCATAAAATATATGTCAGAGAGCGAAGCTGTACAGCGTAAAAAACTGAGAACAGTTTAAAAGAAACAGGATAAAGTGAGGACGACATGAGCGTAACAGAGGACAAAGTATTATCTATCGTGATTCCCTGCTATAACGAAAAGGACAACATTTTAAATATCGTGAAGCTTGTACAGGCTTCTCCGATCCCAAATAAAGAAATTATTGTTGTGGACGACTGTTCCACAGACGGAACAAGGGAGATCCTGGAAACAGAGATCCGTCCGCTTGTCAGCAAGATCATTTATCATGAGATAAACGGCGGGAAAGGCGCAGCGCTTTGCACAGGCTTTTTAGAGGCGACAGGTGATGTTGTCATTATCCAGGATGCGGATCTGGAATATGATCCGGCAGACTATCCGCGTGTCGTAGAGCCGATCTTTGCGGGAAAAGCAAAGGTTATTTACGGTTCCCGTTTTTTAAACCAGCAGGCAAAAGGCTATCTGGCAAATCGTCTGGCGAATAAATTTCTGACCTGTCTTTCCAACCTGTTTACGAGGCAGCATCTGACAGACATGGAGACATGTTATAAAGCATTTCGCAGGGACGTGATCCAGAGCATTGATATTGAAGAGAAACGTTTCGGTTTTGAGCCGGAGATCACAGCGAAGATCTCCAAAAAGAGGATCCGGATCCATGAGGTTCCGATCTCCTACCATCCGCGTACGACCAAGGAAGGTAAGAAGATCGGCTTTAAGGATGGATTAAGAGCAATTTACTGCATCTGGCGGTATCGATAAGGAGTGCATATGCAGGAATTTGCAAAAATAGTCTGGAACCGGCTGGAGCATTTATTGTATTTTATATTTGTGAAATTATTGCACCTTACTTTTCTGGATAAAAACTGGGCAGGCTTTATGCAGTTTGTGAAATTTGGGATGGTAGGTCTGTCTAATACGCTGCTCAGTTATATCCTGAATGTCATGGTACTACTTATACTGATGCCTTTTTCCGTTTCATGGGATTTTTTTGCGGGAAATATTGTCGGATTTGTGCTCAGCGTACTCTGGTCCTTTTACTGGAACAACCGGCTTGTGTTTACGGTAAAGGAAGGCGAACACAGATCGATGTGGAAAGCGCTTCTGAAGACTTATTTATCCTATGGCTTTACCGGAATCATTCTCAGCAATGTGCTGTCATGGGTGTGGATCACGCAGCTTGGTATTTCAAAATTCATAGCACCAGTGATCAATCTGCTGTTCAGTGTTCCGATCAATTTTGTGATGAATAAGCTGTGGGCATTTAAGTAGTGCGTGTATGATGCTGCAGTTCCGGACTGCAGGGATGAATGGAGCATGTATGGAAAAAATAAAAAAATATCTGGCAGTCTGGCTGGTGATCTGTATATTTGGCGTATTATTTGCGCCGGCAGAGATATTTGCAGAAGAAATCGGAGCGGAAACAATGGAAAGTGTTTCCGCTTCTTCTATAAAATATAAATCCTCAGAGGAGGATATTGATGCGGTTGTCAGTGATAATCAGCCCGCAGTCAGTGAAAATACGGAACTGAATATGGAAAATAGAAGTATTTCGGAGAATGATACGGTCTCAGATACGGTAAGGATATTGTTTGTGGGAAACAGTTTTACCAGATATCACAAAATGGATGTACGGTATTCCGTACCGAAGCAGCTGCAGGAACTGGCAAGTCTGACAGGGAAAAAGGTAATGGCGGACTGTGTGACGAACGGAGCTGCTAAACTGAGCTATTATGCTGGTATGTCTGCAAAATACAAAACATATTACCAGCAGCTCGTGACAAAGCTGATGGAGAAAGAATGGGACTATGTCGTGCTGCAGGAGCAGAGCGTTGTACCTGCCTTTTCGGCCGATGCGGAGATGGGACCGGCGGTTGCTTCCCTGCAGAAGCTGATCGGTAAGCTGCGTCCACAGGCAAAACTTCTGCTTTATATGACGCACGCATATGAATTCGCGGGGGATAAAAACCAGACGGCGATCCATACGGGTGAGCTGCAGAAAAGAGTGGGGGCGGCCTATCTGCATATCGGAAGTGAGTACGGGATCGATGTGGTTCCGGTCGGTATGCAGTTTCAGAGGGCAAGCGTATTCTATTCAGATCAGCAATTTTTGAGCAAGGACGGAAAACATCCGTCAAAGCTTGGATATTTTGTGGCAGCATGCTGCTTTTATCAGAAGATATTTGGAAATCTGCCGGATCTGGACGCATCAAAGCTGACAGCCAGGATTTCGCAGAATGTGCAAAAAGGAATTGCAGTGCTGGTCAGGGATCCGGTTCTGACAACAAGCTGCAGACCACAGGAATATCTGCTTGTCGGAGAAAACGTAAATATGCAGGTGCTGGACAGCACGGTTTCCGTGAAATACAGTTCAATGGATAAAGAGGTCGCAACGGTAAACAGTAAAGGACAGATTACTGCAGTTTCAAAGGGTACTGCTGTGATCGTGGCGCAGGCAGCGGATGGCAGGCAGGGCTTTTGTACCGTGTATGTTACAAAGCCATTGTCCTTCGGACGAAAACAATATGAAGCAGGACTGGGAGACAGTATCTGTATTCTGCCGGAATACTGTAGTGACGCGATGGAATGGAGGAGCAGCAATGCAAAGGTAGCGGAAGTGGGTGCAGATGGCATGATCCATACAAAAACGCTCGGTAAGACGACGATCCGGGTAACGGATCTGAACAATCCGGACAGCAGCGCAAGTTTTGTGCTCTGTGTGACGCTGCATACACCACAGAATCTGCAGTGTACAACGGGAAAAAAACTTCCACGGACGAAAAAAGGCAATGTGATCGGATATCGGCTGTCATGGACAAGGGTAAACGGAGCAGCCAGGTATCAGATTTACAGAAGCACAAGGAAAAACAGTGGCTATGAACTGATAGGAAAGACAAAAAATACATCCTATCGGGACCGGACGGCGAAGATTGGCCAGACTTATTATTATAAGGTTGCAGCAGCGGGCAGAAACGTGGCATATGCCAGTGATATGTCAGAGTATGTCAAGTGCAGCAGCCGGCAGGCAAAGAGACTGAAGGTGCGCATATTACGGAATAAAAAGACAGCAGTGCTGAGCTGGAAACGGGTCAAGAATGCCAAAACCTATCTGGTATACAGAAAGCAGAATAAAGGCGCCTTCAAATGTATCGGAACAGTTTCCACATCCGGTAAATGCCGCTTTAAAGACCAGACCAGAAAAAAAGGAAAGAAATATACCTATAAAGTCGTAGCAATGTAATGCTACGGCTTTATTTTCTTAAGATATTCATAATTTGATAAATTTCCATATGTTGCGCGTTGCAATCTGAAAATAAGGCGTGTAAGATAAAAACAGATGTCGAAAAAGACAAAAAACAAGGAGAGAAAAACATGAAAAACAAAATGAAGCATATACTGGCAATGCTGCTGGCACTGTGTCTGTTTGCAGAAACTCCGCTGACAGCGATTCCGGTACTGGCAGAAGGAACGGATGAAGTGACTGTGACAGATGTGTCGGAAACAGTATCCGGTGCCGATACTTCCGCACAGACGGAGCAGGAGACACTTTCCGGGAATCAGCCGGCGAGTGTGAAAGAGGCAGATCTTCTGCTCAACTATTTATATGTGGAAAATATGTACATAGAAAGCCCTGCAGCAGAAAAAATCTATGTGTCTGCAGGCAGCGGCCAGGAGCAGTTTACAAAGGCTGTTCTGACCATGCAAAATAAAGAAACAGGGGAATCAACAGAAGCTTCTCTGGCAGAGCCGGGAAAGGATCTTGTGTTTACACTGGATAGCAGCACATGCGGTGCAGGTATTTATCAGATCAAGGCACTCTCTTATACATATGAAGAAGAAACTGCGGAAGGTATGGTTTCCTATGCGGGAAATATGGATATCACCCAGATCCCGGGAATGGAAGATATCTGTTTCGGTATTGACCGGGAAGTAGCAGTAGAAAATACAGTGGCGCTTGAGGATTTTGCAGATGCGCAGGTAGAGGCAGATACACAGAGCATTTCAGCAGAAGAAGCAGCAGAGCTTCCGATCGTGCGGATCTCTCAAAGCACCGATGCGCAGACGACCGGACAGCAGCTTGCGCAGGCGATTGCCCAGGCAAAAGGACTGACGGTACAGACACAGGCAGCAGACGATCTGGACAGCGATCAGATCTCTGCAGGAAGCGTCGTTGTGGTACTGGATGCGGGACACGATGATTCTCATGCGGGAACTAGAGCAAACGGTCTGACAGAAGAATCCATGACGATCAAGGTTGCCAATTATTGCAAAGAATATCTGGAAGCCAATTATACAAATGTGGTTGTGTATATGACAAGAACAAGCGGTGCATGTCCGCATCCGGGCACATCTTCGACAGATGATAATGCAGCCAGAGTCGATTATGCACACAGTGTGGGCGCGGATATGTATGTCAGCATCCACTTCAATTCCACAGGTGTCGGTGCTACGACCGCAACAGGTGCAATGGTGTTTTATCCAAACAGTAATTACAACAACGATGCAGGATCCAAGGGCTCTGTGACAGCTGCAAAGATCATTGAACAGCTTGCAAAGCTGGGGCTGAAAAATAACGGTATCAAAATAAGAAACTCAGAAGATAATACAACTTATCCGGACGGTTCTCTGGCGGATTATTACGGCGTGATCAGAAGAAGCAAATTATATGGTATCCCGGCAATTATCGTAGAGCATGCATTTGTAAATAACCCATCCGATGCGGCTTTTTTGAGCAGTGAGGATAATTTAAAGAAGCTTGGTGTGGCAGATGCGCTCGGTATTGCAAACGCATGGAATCTGTCTACCGAAGAAGTGGAATATGATGCGGATGATCTGTTTGTTTCTGATGTAGACGGTGTAAACGGCAGCTTTAAGATCACTTTAAAGGGGGCAACACCGACAAGCAGGATCGCAAGTGTGAAGTTTAAGGTTTATCCCACATCCGATAGTTCGGCGTCTTATGTGTATACGGCAACGGATGAAGGAAAAGGAACTTATACGGCGACAGCCAATGTAGCAAATCATAACAAAGAAACAGGTACATATAAGATCATTGCCTACGCTTATGATGCAATGGGTAAGAAGCATCAGCTCCGTTCTACGACAACAAAGATCGAAGAACAGAAGGCAGATCCTTCCGCCATGAAGCTGACAGCAAAGCTGAATAAAAAGCAGACGATCGCAACTCTGTCATTAACAGGAAATCAGGGTTCGGCAAAGGTATCTTATAAAGTCAGCATCAAAGAAAGTGGCAAGACAACAAAGAAAACTTATGATGCAAAGCTGCAGGATGACGGGAGCTGGCTTTCATCCGTGAAGATAGCCGATTTCAAAAAGGCGGGCACTTATGAGGTAGTGGCATATTCCAAGAGTTATTTTGGAACTACAACTAAGGTGGCAACAGGCAGTTTTACGGTAGATGGACCATCAGTAGGTGCGGTAACGGTCAGAAAGATCAACTTAAACAAGGGTACCTTCCGGCTTCGCCTGAAAAATGTGGCATCTGCATCGAAAGTAAAATCAGTTAAGGTCAAGGTCAGAAATTTAGAAGGCAAGAAAAAAACAAAAACATATACGGCAAAGAAAAAAGGCAGTTATTATGATCTCTCTGTTGCAATGAAGGATTATGGATATGCGCTTGGTAAATACCGGTTTACAGTGCAGGTAACGGATGGAAACGGTATTACAAAGGATGTCAAGGTAGTTACTTATACGTTCGAAAAGAAAGATCCTGTCATTACAGCAAAGCTGAAATCCAAAGAAACCAAACTGCTGCTGACAGCAGAGAATCTGGGAATCGCAGCAGCCGTTAAGGGTGTGCGTTTCCGTGTATACAATGTGGACACAGGATCCAAAAAGAAAAATTATGAGGCGAAAAAGGATGCAAAAGGCGCTTTCAAGGCAACAGTAAAAATTTCTGATTTTGGCATGAGCGGAACCTATAAGATTCAGGCATATGTAAAAGGCACAAACGGTAAATACAAAAAAGTCGGAAAAGCGCAGAAGGTTGAGGTTTCCGATATTCTTGGCGGTGAGGCGGTCAGCCGTGAAAAGAACGAAACAGGCAGCTATCTGACAGTATCCAGCATCAGTGCCAACACTGTTGTGGAAAAGGTAGAAGTAAAAGCATGGCCGGTGGAAAAAACAAAGGCAAAATATACGTATAAGGCATCAGATCGTGGAAACGGAAAATACCGCGCCCTGATCCAGACCAAGAATCACGACAACGTAAAAGGTGAATACCGCTATCAGGTCATTGTGACCGGGAAGAACGGTGTTTCCAAAGTGCTTTTAAAGGGCAAAATGACTGTCGGAGATGCAAACGATAATACAGATGATCCCTATGAGAACGGCAAATATACGATCACGGGAAGCAGTACGGTGACCGTTTCACAGATGGTCAGTTATTACCAGTCCAGGACATTCTATCCCTCGTTTTACGGGGGATCGGATGCTGCAACGATCAAGAAATTCTGTCAGATCTACCTCGATGAATGTAAAGCGGAAAATATCAGGGCAGAGGTAGCGTTTGCACAGGCGATGAAGGAAACCAACTTCCTGCGTTTTGGTGGCGATGTCAGCATTACACAGTATAACTTTGCCGGGATCGGAGCAGTAGGCGGAGGCGCGAAGGGACAGAGCTTTTCAAGTGTCCGTTTAGGGATCCGCGCACAGATCCAGCATTTGAAAGCGTATGCCAATTATGATGCGCTGAATAAGGGCTGTGTAGATCCGCGTTTTACCTATGTGAGCCGTGGAACGGCTCCTTATGTGGAATGGCTCGGTATTCCGGACAACCCATACGGAAAAGGCTGGGCAACCGCACAGAACTACGGAAGCTCCATCTTACAGATGATCAAGGATATCAAAAGCAGATAAAAAGAGCGGGAGGAACAAAGAAGTTCCTCCTTTTTTATTGCTGTTAATGTCAGGTATGAAAAGAAACTTGACGAATATATGTGATTTTCATATACTTAATTTATCTATGGATAGTGTATTATCAAAAAGTTTGAAAGTACGTATCCAAGTATGAGAAAAAGAGGATGGAAAAATGGGAAAAATAACAGTAGAAACCTGTCATATTGAAGGATTGAAAGTCATTACACCGACTGTATTCGGTGACGCCAGAGGATATTTTATGGAGACATATAATTATAATGACTTCAAAGAGGCGGGCATTGATCAGGTCTTTGTACAGGACAATCAGTCTGCTTCCAAAAAGGGTGTACTCCGTGGTCTGCATTTTCAGATCAACTTTCCACAGGATAAGCTTGTCCGTGTGGTAAATGGAGAGGTGTTTGATGTTGCGGTCGATCTGAGAAAGGATTCTCCGACTATCGGACAGTGGTACGGCGTAAAACTTTCCGCTGAAAATAAAAAGCAGTTTTTTATACCAAAGAACTTTGCACACGGTTTCATTGTACTTTCTGACTATGCAGAATTTGCCTATAAATGCACAGACTTTTATCATCCGAACGACGAGGGCGGACTGCTCTGGTCCGATCCGGAGATCGGTGTGGAATGGCCGATGCCGGAAGGTATGACAAAGGATGATCTGATCCTTTCGGATAAGGATACCAAATGGAGCGGTATCAGCGAATATCGTAAACAGCGCGGACTTTAATCAAAAGGCAGGAATCCGGCCACAATTTCGGCCGGATTCTTTCGTAATTTAAAAGAAGCTTTATATGGAAAGATACCGGAAAAGGAGAATGTCAGATGCAATATTCTGTTTTGATGTCGGTATATGAAAAAGAACAGCCACTCTTTTTCAGGGAGAGTCTGCAGAGCATATTGCGGCAATCGATGCCACCTGCTCAGATCGTGGTGGTATGTGACGGAAGGCTGACAGATGAATTATATGAAGTATTGGCTGATGTACAGGTAGATAATCCTGCTCTGTTTACAATTGTACAACTGGAAAACCGGAGCGGTCTGGGTATGGCCTTAAATCAGGGTATGCAACATTGCAGATATGAGATCATTGCCAGAATGGACAGTGATGATATCAGTCTGCCAGATCGGATGAAATGGCAGATAGAGGCAATGGAAGCGCATGAGGCGGATCTGATCAGTGGTCCGGTGGCAGAATTTGAGACAAATCCTTCTATACCGGGAAAGATCAGAAAACTGCCAGTTACGCAGGAAGAGATTCTTCGCTTTGCACGGCGTAGGAATCCGTTTAATCATCCTTGTGTCATGTATAAAAAAAGCGCGGTGCTTGCAGCAGGCGGCTATCAGCCGTTTGAGGGATTTGAAGATTATTATCTCTGGCTCAGGATGCTCAGAAACGGAGCAAAGGGATATAATATGGATCGGGTGATCCTATATATGCGTACAAAGGGCATGTATCAAAGAAGAGGTGGTCTGCAGTATGCGAAAAATGTGATACGGTTCCGAAACTATATGTTCCGTAACGGGTTTTGTGGTCTGCCGGATTATCTGGTCACGGTCTGCGGACATGTGATCGTCAGCCTGATGCCTGACAAAATGAGAAAAATGATTTACAATAATGTTCTGCGTAGAGGATAACTTGACGAAATTAGCTGTTTTCCCTATACTAGGACTATCTGTGGCAAGAGATTATGTAAAAAACAGGGGACTGAAATGAGTAAGATTACAAAGAAAAGACTTCAATTATATATCAAAAGAAAACTGGCAGGTATCAAAAAAGAATATATGTATCGGACGACAAAGGTGAAGGACAACAAGATACTGTTCCTGACATTCCAGGGGGCTTATACCTGCAATCCCAGATATATATGTGATGAGATATTAAAGAGAGAAAAGAACTGGGATCTTGTCTGGGTAGTAGATGATCTGAGTGAGGAAACCAGAAAAGAATTCCCGAAGGAAGTCAGACTTGTAGAACGAAATACCAATAAATATTTTAAAGAATTATACAGTGCAAAGGTCTGGATTGACAATGCATTTAATGTGACCAAGGTATCAGTCAAAAAGAAACCGGAACAGATCTATCTGGAAACAATGCACGGATCGTTGGGAATTAAAAGGATCGGACCGCAGGACGTACCGGATAAGCGAAGAAATAAACGAGGCTTCCGGTGTGGACGTCTGACGGATTACATTGTATCAAATTCTGCTTTTGAAGATGAAGTTTACCGTACCTCTTTTTGGAAAAAAACAGAAATACTTGAATATGGGCATGCAAGAAATGATATTCTGTTTATAGAGGATCGGGCATTTAAAGAGAAAATTTATAAAAAAGTTTATGATTTTTATCAGTTGAAGGATGATGTGAATCTGGCATTGTACGCACCTACGTTCCGAAGCCCGGAGTTGGACAAGGAACCTATGGAAGAACTGGATTTTGATCTTTTACATGATGCGCTTACGGAACGCTTTGGTGGAGAATGGGTTATTCTAAACCGTGCGCATCACCGCGATTATAAAAATAAAGGATATCATACACAAAATGCCAATGTGCTGGATGGAGCAACTTATCCGGATATTCAGGAACTGATGATAGCCTGTCAGGTAGGAATCACTGATTATTCCAGCTGGATTTTTGATTATGTACTGACCAGAAAAAAAGGTTTTGTGTATGCACCTGATCTGAAGGCGTATGATGATGACCGGGGTTTTTATTATCCGCTTGAAACAGCACCGTTTCCGCTGGCACATGATAATCAGGAGATGAAACAGAACATTTTGTCATTTGAAGAGAAGGCTTATCAGGAGGCGGTAGAAGCATTCCTTGTGGACAAAGGCTGTGTGGAAGACGGGCATGCCAGTGAACGTATTGTTGATAAACTGACAGAATGGATGGAGGACAGACCATGAATGTAGCACTAGTATTTGCCGGAGGATCCGGACAGAGAATGCGCAACAGCGCAAAGCCAAAGCAGTTTTTGGAGTTGTATGGTAAGCCTATCATTATCTATACACTGGAAGTCTTTGAAAAGCATCCGGAAATCGATACGGTTGTGGTTCCGTGTATTGCCGGATGGGAAGATTATTTACAAAAACTTCTAGGTAAATTTGGCATTACAAAGGTAAGTAAAATACTGACCGGTGGAAAAGATACGCAGGAGTCAAAAATGATCGCACTCCGTTATTTACAGGGTATCTGCCAAGAGGATGACATCGTATTATTGCATGATGCGGTGAGACCTCTTGTAACGGAAAAGATGATCACGGATAATATTGCATCCGTCAGAGAATTTGGAAATGGTATAACGGCAGTTCCCTTTACGGAAACGGCAATTACAAGTGATGATGGAAAAGAAATACGCAGCACGATTATTCGTAATACAATGTATGTGGCAAAAGCCCCACAGAGTTTTTATTTTAAAGATGTACTGGAAGCCCATGAAAAGGGTGAAACAATGCCTTATACGATTACGATCGATACCTGCTCCCTGATGACAGAACTGGGGAAACATCTGCATATTGTCCCATGCGAGACGACAAACATCAAAATAACAACACCGGAAGACTTCTTCCTTTTTAAAGCACTGGTCGACCTAAAGGAAAATCAGGATATTTTCGGATTATAAAGGTAAGGGAGAAGAAAATGATAGAATTAAACCCTGTTGTAAAAGAAGATATAAAATCTATACTGGCGGAAAAGTCGGATTGGGAGAAACTACGTGGAAAAAGTGTGCTTATATCAGGTGTTAATGGACTGATAGCAAGTTATCTGGTACGGACATTGCTTTATCTGAATGATACACAAGATTATAAGATCCGGATTTACGGACTGGCGCGTAATGAGAAGAAGACACAGGCAAAATGGGGAGCTGCACTGGATCGTGATGATTTTCATATGATCTATCAGGATGTGACCAGACCGTTGACCATGGAAGGAACCATTGATATTATGATCCATGCGGCCAGCCAGACAAGCCCGAAACAATTTGTGGATGACCCGGTGGGAACAGCAATGGGAAATGTACTTGGCTGTCATAATCTGCTTTCTTATGCAAAAGAACATGGAACAAAGAAATTTCTTCTTCTGTCAACAAGAGAAATTTACGGAAAAGGAAATCTTGATTTTGTGACAGAGGAGGATTATGGTGCGGTAGATCCGGTTAGTGTCAGATCCTGTTATCCGGAAAGCAAACGTATGGCAGAGAATTTGTGTATGTGCTATAAAAGCCAGTATGGCATAGACTGCCGTATCGCGAGGATCGCGCATGCGTACGGACCGGGCATGATCGTGGGGGATGGACGAGTTGTCGGAGATTTCCTGGGAAATGTCTTAAAATCAGAGGACATTGTTATGAATAGTGATGGAAGCGGTACACTGGCACTTACGTATATCAGTGACGTGATCGCCGGTCTTTTTCATGTATTGCTTGATTTTGAGGATTCAGTATATAATATATCAGATTCGCGGGAGACTGTTACGGTGAAAGAACTGGCACAGCTGCTTTGTGAGCTGTTTGGGGATAGAGGGATCAAGCTGATCATGCATATTCCGAAAGAGGGAAAATCAGCCGGCTATCTGAGTTATAAGCTGGGCTTTTTACAGTCGGACAAAGCACTCGCTGCCGGATGGATACCACATGTCGGACTGCGGGACGGAATGAAGAGGACGATAGCCTCTTTTGAAGCAGGGATAGAATAAGAAAAGAAAAAGAGATTGATTTTAGGAGGATACAGTGAAGAGAATTATTTTATTTGACACATCGATTGCAACACAGAATAAAGGTGACGAGATCATTATGGAGTCTGTACGCCGGGAACTTGAGCCGGTATTAAAAGGAAATTTTGTATATAATTTTCCGACTCATCTGGTAAGTTTTCCGTTTGGACATCAGTTTACATCCAGCAAGGCAAATCTTGCAAAAAATGCAAATCTGAAGTTTATTTGCGGAACAAATCTGTTCTGGACCAATATGCTTCGCCCTAATCCGCTTTTGAATGTTAACATTATGAACTACAAACCAATGAGAAAATCTATTTTAATGGGTGTAGGATACGATGGGGTAAAATGTTCCGATCATTTCGATCCGTATTCTAAAATGTTATGGAAGAGAGTGCTGTCTCATAAATATGTGCACAGTACAAGAGACGATAAGACAGTTGAATATTTGAATATGCTTGGATTGAAAGCAATCAATACTTCGTGTCCGACACTTTGGAAACTGACACCGGAGCATTGCAAGGATATCCCGACAAAGAAAGCGGATAAAGTTGTATTTACGCTTTCCTCAACAGGCGGTATTAACAGAGAAAATGATCAGAAGATCATAGACTGCCTGCTGAAAAATTATAAAGAAGTGTATTTTTGGAGCCAGACATACGGCGGCTATAAGACACTGCGTTCTTATGAAAATTGCGATAAGATCAAGTATATTGATCCGGAACTTAATGAATATCGAAAATTCCTTCTGGAAAACGATGTGGATTATGTGGGTACCAGACTGCATGGCGGCGTATTTGCAATGCAGAATAAGAAGCGTGCGATCAATCTGAGCGTAGACCACAGAGCGGAAGAATTTGACCGCTATCACATTAATGTACTGCCACAGGATGATATCCAGGCAATTGATGAGAAGATCAATTCTGATTTTGCAACAGCCGTTACGGTAGATTATAAAATTGTAAATGAATGGCTGTCACAGTTTTTACCATCTGAAAATGATGTAGAGGATGATGAGTACTATCAATAAAATGACAAAGGAACACTGAAGGCATATTATGAAAAAATTTATCAAAAATATAAAAAAATATAAGAGCTATATGATGTATTCCGCAAAGGCTACTTTAAAGAGTGAAGTGGCAGGCTCGCGCCTAAACTGGCTCTGGTGGATACTGGATCCGTTCTTTTTCATGCTGGTATATACATTTGTAGCGCTTGTTGTATATGGAAAGTCAGAACCTTATTTTCCGTTATTTGTATTTATTGGACTGAATCTGTGGAATTATTTCAGCAAGACAGTAACAAAGAGTGTAAAGGCGGTGAAATCCTGTAAGGGAATGATTTCAAAGGTATATCTGCCCAAATACATTCTTGTTCTGACTACGATGCTTGTGAACCTTTTTAAGATGCTTGTGGCATTTTCGCTGGTAGTTGTCATGGTACCTATGTATCATGTGCCGATCACATGGCGTCTGATTGAGATTGTACCTTTGTTTCTGGTACTTTCTATTTTCACGTTCGGCTGTAGTTGTATCCTGCTTAATTTTGGCGTGTTTGTAAAAGATCTTGCAAATGTTGTACAGGTTGTACTCAAACTGGCATTCTATATGTCAGGCATTTTTTACAGCATTGCAAAGCGCGTACCACAGCCATATGCAACGATATTGCTTGATTTTAATCCGGTTGCAAATATCATCCATGGCGCCAGAAATTGTATTTTATACGAGTCACATCCTATGTATGGTGTGATAGGCATATGGTTGGTGATCAGTATTTTATTATCGATCATTGGTGTCCGGCTGATCAATAAATACGAGAATTCCTATGTGAAGGTGGTATAATGGAAACAAATAATACAATAGAAGTAAAAGATGTTCATATATGTTATCAGACGGTACAGGCAGAGAGTATTAAGAAAAGTCTGTTTTCTTTGAGAAAATCAAGGGTTGAAAAATTTGAGGCTGTAAAAGGCGTCAGTTTCGATATCCAAAAAGGTGAAATTGTTGGTCTGATCGGTAAAAACGGCAGCGGTAAATCTACTTTACTGCGCTCTATAGCCGGTATCTTTTCACCGGATGAAGGCACAATCGATATCGGAGAACACAGCGTTTCGCTTTTGTCCATCGGTGTTGGATTTCAGCAGGAACTGACAGGAAAAGAAAATATTTTTCTGTCAGGACTTTTGATGGGATTTACCCAGCAGCAGATCAAAGACCGGTATAACGAAATTGTGAAATTTTCCGAACTCGGCAAGTTTATCAATTCACCCGTCAGCACGTATTCAAGCGGTATGTATTCCAAACTTGCATTCTCAATTACTGCAATACTTGAAACAGAGATCATGCTGATCGATGAGGTGCTGAGTGTAGGTGATATCCGTTTCAAGAAGAAAAGTTTTAAGAAAATGCGTGAACTGATCCAGGATAATGATAGAACAGTTATGGTCGTATCACACAGTGTTGAAACCGTGCGTAAGTTGTGTACACGTGTCATCTGGCTGCATGACGGTAAAATTATTCAGGATGGACCGACCGAAGAAGTACTTGATGCATATACGGCATTTATGGAAGAAACGGAACCGGCAAAGAAGAAAACAAGAAAAGAAAAACTGGAAGAGAAAATGTTAAAAACAATGGAAGAGGTATAAATACCGGATAGAGAGGCTTAATATGTATAAATTCTGTTTTTTGATTAGAATGGTAAGTGAAGAATCAATCCAAAAGCTGATTGCAAATTTGAAAAAGCAAAGCAACATTGATTTTGAGCAGGATGTGCAGCTGATAGTTGTGGATGTTGTTTCCACTCGGGAAACAGAATATATACAAAAGTTAAAAGAATATGTAAATGTGACTTATTTAGCATGCCCGGATGGTTTTACGGCCGCATGTTATGAGAAGGGGTATCCTTATTGTAAGGCAGAATATGTTGCGATCATACAAAGTGACTGCCTTTATGAGAAAGAGGATACTCTTTTTTCGGTTAAACAGTGTTTTCTTGTAAATTCTGAAATAAATCTGGTCAGTGTAGCGCCGTTCTTACAGTTGCCAACAGGAGAGCAAAGCAGAAATGATTGCCAACCGGCCGAGGCAAAGCAGGGCATATTGTCTGTGGCAGAAGGTGTTTCCAATGTACAGCTTTTACTGGATGGCTATTTTATACGTGCACAGTTTTTAAATGGATTTACCATGTATAAGGGCGGAGCAGAAGATGGCAAAAATATCTTTGTACTTTCTCTGCTGCATGAAGCAAAGCAATTTTACTATATGCCGGCCTGGCATATGATATATGAAACGGCAGCAGAAGACTTTTATGAGCTTTTTGCATATGCCGGTCTGAAAGAGTGGTATCTGGAGTCGATAGAAGACTTATATCTTCCGGCTGTAAAGAGGTGGATGCAGGAAGATGGTGCAATCCCGGATTTTATAGCGGGAACCTTGACCTTTTTGATCTATATTCGCTTTTTTGTAAATGCCAGAGAACGTGACAAAGAGCAATTGAATGAAAAAGAAGTACAACAATTTATAGATGATTGCTGTAAAGTATTTTCTTATTTTGACTATTCTTATATATTACAGAAAAGTACAATAAAAAAAGTAAAGGTGGATTCCTTTCTTGTTGCAGAATTTTTAAAGCTTACAGCACAGCAGAAACAGGAAGGTTATAAGTTCTTTTACGCCAATGGGGCATATTATTTCCAAAGTATGCCGATGATTGAAAATACGGAAGCAGAATGTCCGGTCTTTTTGGTAACGGACTATAAACAGGCGTTTATCCGTATCCTGGCAATTAATTCGTTTCATAACGGAACAATAGCGATTGATGGGCTCTTTTCGGAAGCTATCCTGCATGATGTGGATACCTGCAAGGTTTTTGCAAAGTTGAATGGCAAGATCAAACAGGTGAAAACGAATACAACGTACAATTTATATAAATATTTCGGAATTGTCATGCATACGGGAATATCATTTCAGCTTAGAATGAAGGCGGAAGACATAGAACAGAATACACAGATTCAGTTTTTCGTGAAATTAGAAGACGGTGCTGTTATGCCGAAGCTGGGAATGTTCAGAGCGGGAGCGCGTGTTTCTCATCTGATACCGGAACAGTATTATCAGTTCAAAAATGGAAAAATTCTGACCTGCAGAAACAATGGTCTGTGGATTGAAGAACCGGTTGAAGGTCAACTGGCTGTATATGACGAAAAAATGCTGCATGCATCGTTTCTGGATACATTGCCGGAGGAAACAAAGCAAAATTGTATTGCGCTTCGGAAGCTTTATTATCAATCCCGTGCAAAATATGCGAAAAGAAGAATCTGGATCACATTTGACAGATTGTATAAAGGTGGAGACAACGGAGAATATGCATTTCGTGAGATCAATGCAATAAGAGGCAAGGTGGAAATTTATTATATTCTCAGAGAGGACGCACCGGAATATGCCCAGATGAAAAAGGCCTGTCAGAATGTTGTGGCATATGGCAGTATGGAATCAAAACTGCTGTCACTATTTGCAGAGGTAATATTGACCCCACATTTTGGAGTTATGGATTATTGTGGATTTACGAAAGATGAGGCTCCTTATTTTTGGGATTTATTTAATGCAGAGGTTGTCTGTATTCAACATGGTCTGACGGTACAGAACATTGCACAGTGGCAAAACCGCCTTTTGGATAATATAAAATTATATTTATGTGCATCCAGATATGAAATAGAAAACTTAAAACAGGATATTTATGGTTACAGAGAAAATCAGTTACGACTTGTCGGTATGGCAAGGTATGACGGATTGAAAAGTCATAATCAAAAGCAGGTGCTTATTTCTCCGACATGGAGAAGAAACCTGGTTAAGAAGAGACTGGGGCATAATAAAAATGAATATAATGAGCAATTTGTCAAGAGCGCATATTATAAATGCTATAATGCCCTGATCCACGATGAGAGACTGTTAGAAAATGCAAGAAAGAACAAATACAGGATTATTTTTCTCTTACATCCGGTTATGGGAGCACAGCAGCGGGATTTTAAAGGAAATGATGTTGTGCAGGTCCTTGCGGCATCTGATGATGTAAATTACGAAAAAATGCTTACGGAGTCAGATATTATGGTGACAGATTATTCGGGTATCCAGTTTGATTTCGCATATATGAGAAAACCGATCTTATATTATCATCCATCAGTATTACCGAGCCATTATACGGAAAGTGCTTTTTATAAATATAAGGAACAGGGGTTTGGACCGATTGTAACGGAACAGGATGAGCTTGTAACCAGGCTTTGTCACCTCATGGATACAAATGGTAAAAACGAACAGCAATATATAGACCGTGCAAATGATTTCTTTGCATTTGATGATTATAGTAACTGCAGTAGAATTTATAAAACAGTGGACGAATATATGAAGGTATCGGGTCTGGTCGAATATACACTGAAAGAAAAAATAGAAAATAAATGCAAAAAAAATGGAAAGAAATAGCCTAAAAAGGAGACTGAATATGAAAAAGTGGATAACAGGACTTTGGTTGATGGCAATGTGTGTAATTTTTATATCCGGAATGGGGACGGATTGTTATGCACAGGACAAACAGACATATACGGTGAAGCAGAGTGGCTTTTCGGTAGAAGAATTACAGAAAATCTTAAATACGGCCTCTGATACACAGGAAATAGAGGTTATTTTTGAAAAGGGTACTTATGAGATTACACAATGTATATACCTGAGAAGCAATACAACCATTTATGCACAGGGGGCGACATTTGTAAGGAGTGGTACAGCACTTGTAAACGGAGGTAATCTGCTAAGTAATAATGCAGAAGGGCAAACAGGAACAAACAGGGGCAGTGGTTACAGTTTGACAAAAAATATTGCAATTATTGGTGGAACCTTTGACGGCGGCAACGTTGCAAAGGCAAAGGTCAGAGCCAATTTGGTTATTTTCGGACATGCAGAGGGAATAAGAATTCAGAATGCTACGTTTAAAAACTGCTATGGTTCGCATCTGATTGAGCTTGCAGGAGTCAAAAACTGTGTGATTGACAGTTGCACATTTGATGGATCCGGTTTCCGTTATAATGATGCACATGATGAAAGTGAGGCTGTTCAGATTGATATTTGCGCAGAGGGATTAAATGGTTCTTTTGGCGCGGATAAAACACCTTGTGATGGGGTAACGGTACAAAACAGTATCATTAAAAATTACCCACGTGCTATAGGAAATCATAATACAGTATCAGGAGCCAGAAATAAGAATATAAAAATTATCGGCAATCAGATATCCAGTACGAAATTCAAGGATAAACAGGCAATCCTGTTTTATTGTTTTGATAATAGCGAAGCAAAAAACAATACTATTTCCGGTTACGCAACCGCAGTACAGGTTTTCAGCAGTACCGGAATTGCCATTGACGGGAATACGATTGCAGGGGGCAGTTCAAACGGAATATCTGTTTTAAATAATTCAAAGATTACGTCTATTGCAGGCAACACGATTACAAAGAGCGCATTGAATGCAATTTCCGTAAAGGGAGGGGCGAATGTACAGACCATCGTGGGCAATCAACTTGTTGGATCTGGCAATAATGCAATTCTGATCGCAGAAAAGGGAACGGTTGTAAATACGATTGAAAAAAATCAGATTACAGCACCGAAGCAGAATGGTATTTCTTTAAACGAAAATTGTACGGTTTCTATGGTAAATGATAATGTACTGAAAGGAGTAGGAGGGAATGCCATTCGCGTGGCAGTTCCTGTAAAACTGATTCAGGGTAATACAATAACCGATACAAAAGCCAACGGAATTGATCTGAGTAATCAGGGGGCGAAGGTTACAAAAGTATCCGGGAACAAGATCAGTAATACAAAAGGTCGGGCAGCTGTAAATGTTTCTTGCGGAAGTGTCGAGACATTGGCGGAAAATACAATTACATCTTCTGCACAAGCAGGTATTAAAGTAACGACAAAACAGGCCGGAATAGGCACAATAGAGAATAATACGGTATCCGGAAGCGGTACCAGCTCGCTTGCGCTTTCTGCGCGGGGAAAGGCAGATGCTGTTACTAATAATATATTTGAGGCAAGTAAAACACATAACATTGCAGTAACGGGCAAGTCAGTTATATCAAAGGTTGAAGATAATCAGATATTGGATTCCGGGAAGAGTGCAATTTATGTAAGTAATGCGGGTAGTATGGTAAAATTACTGCATTCTAACACTATAACACAGACAAAGAGTCATGCAATATGTGTAGCATCAAAGGGTAGTATTAAGACTGTCAAAGAGAATATCATTTCAAATATAAAGGGCTATGGTCTTTCGGCTGTTTCCGGATCAAAGGTTGCGCTTGTACAGAAAAATGAGTTCAATAAATGCAAAAATCATGCAGTTTATTTTGGAAAAGCATCCATAAAAACAAAAGTGAACGGCAATCGATTTAATAACAATAAAAAAGCGGCTATTTATATTGGTAAAGGTGTGAAGGCAAGTATAAAAGCGAATGTGATATCCGGATATAATGAGAAGGAAATGCAGATCATAGAAAATACAGATAAGAATCTTCTGCATCAGTTAAAGCTGGATAAACTGACAGTTAAAAGTACCAAGGTGTCTGGTATGGCAGGCAGAAAGAACAGTATTAAGGTGAAAGCCGGGAAAAAGAAATATCAGAAACGGGCAGGAGCAAATGGGAAATTTACTGTGAATATACCGAAGCAGAAAAAGAAAACAAAAGTGACAATACAGGCTGTTGATAAATATAAAAACAGCATCAGAAAAACGGTTGTTGTGTCATAGAAAAATATGGGAGAACAGGATGAGAAAAATGGATAGTCAGTGGGTAGAACCATTGACTCGTTATCAGAAATATCTTTTGGAAATGCTCCTTGTTTTTGATGCTTTCTGCAAAGAACACGGACTTCCCTACTTTCTGGCGGGAGGATCTGCGCTTGGTGCATACAGGCATCAGGGATTTATTCCATGGGATGATGATATTGATCTTGCTATGATGCGCCCTGATTTTGAAAGACTGGAGCAACTTTTGGCTAAGCATGACAATCGGCTTGAGAAGTATCGGTATTCACCGGTTGAAAAACAGATCATACCGGATGCACCAATCGGACATCTGTTATATCTGCCGCAGGGAGATTATCCGCAAAATGCAGCGCCGAAGCTGGATATCCACCCAATCGATGGCGTTCCGGATGGAAAAGCAGGCAGAACACTGCAGCGTATTTTTGTGATCGTACATTACCTTTCGATTTACAGACTGCCAACCAAAAATAAGGGAAAAGCAGCACATGAAATATCGAGAATAATCGTGAAAATAACCCCGGACAGGCTGTTTAACTGGTATGCCTGTGTCAGCAAGAAGATCATAACTGCAAAAAAAACGGAGAATGCAGATAAGGTCTGCAGTCTGTTTGGGCTTGCCGGCTATCAACGGGAAGTAATGGATAAGAATATTTTACTGCCTTATCAAAGGGTTCCATTTTGCGGTCATATGCTTCCTGTACCGAATCAGATACAGCCTTATCTGCAGCAACTGTACGGCGATTATGACAGCCTGCCGTCTGTAGAGGATCGACATCCGAAACACAGTGGCTATCTGCAGTTTATACAGGCAATGGGACAGGAAAACGGAGAAACGATATGAAGGAAAAGCAGTGGGGCGAAACTTTATATATAACGGCTCTGATCGCATGGCTTTTGGTGGGGCTTATAAAATATACGTATTTTAAAGATATGCTGCCTATGAAGTTGATTTCAGATCCTGTCATGTATGGGGTACTGAGCTGCTGTCTTGTGAAAATAATTCTGGAAGCGGACAGAACGCCAAGAAATTTGCTGATGTTGGGCGTAACGCTCCTTTTTATGTGGATCGCATTTAAAATCGATAAATTGCCGTTTGCAGCAATGTTTGCGCTTATTTACGGTGGCAGAAATGTATCCTTCCGGAAACTTTGCCGGATCATGTTCTGGGTGCAACTGCTCCTTTTTCTGATTACGGTGCTGGCTGCAAAGGCAGGTGTGCTGGAAGATGTGCTCTGGGAAGAGGGGGTTAGAAACAGACATGGATTGGGATTTACACATTGTATGCTTGCCAGCCATTTCGGGCTTTTTACGGCAATTGCATGGATTTCTGAAAAAAACAGGCTAAGGGAATTTGCAGCCCTTGTCATTCTGATAAGCAATGGAATTTTATACTATCTGACGAATGGCAGATCGGACTTCTTGCTGAGTATACTGCTTGTTGTCTCCTGTCTGGTTTGTGAACGCTTTTTTGCGAAGAAAAAATTCCCGCAGTGGTTTGCATATGCGCTTATGCTTGTTCCGTGGATATGTCTGATCGCCAGTATCGGTGTGACGATGGCATATCAGAAGGGAAATCCGGTCTGGGAAAAATGGAATTATATATCCAATAACCGTCTGAAACTGGGATATGAGGCAATTGTACAATACGGCTTTACATGGTTTGGACAGAAGATCAGATTTATTGGTGCTTCGACACTGTATTATAAGCCGGATGCCGTATATAATTATGTGGATAATGCGTACCTGATGCAGATGCTTTTGTATGGAACGGTTTTTATTTTGGTATATTGTGTTCTGATGAGTTTGTTGTTATACAGACTGGTGATGCAAAATGAGAAAATGTTACTTATGTGTGTGCTGATCAGCATGGTTTTTGGTATGGCGAATCCACAGTCAATGTATCTGACTTATAATCCGCTTCTGCTCTTACTTGTGCGGGAAAACGGCACGTTGGGTGGAATTGAAGTAAAAGGAATGCGAAATGAGCTGTCAAATGGGAAGAAAGAGGAGAAGGTATATGAGAGTGTATCGTTATGACAGAAAATATATGGACAGCAAAGGACTTCTGGGATATTGGAAAAAGCGGTTTGGGATCCTCCTTCTTTTTGCTGCGGTTTTTTGTGTAGTCTTTGCAGGAAAAAACTGGAAGGGGCAGAAGGACAGCCTGACAAAACAGCAGGCGGAAACGGAACTGACGTTATCAGAAGAACAGAAAACGCAGGTACAGAAGTATCTGACGGATCGGGACTTGTATAAACAGCAAAGTGCTTATAACCAGAAGGCACTTTATATGAAGATCGATCCGGAACAAAAGTATACAGGGGCATTGCGATACGGTTTTGATCAGGGAGCGGATGGCTTTGGATATGGAGAAGCGGTCACTCAGATTGTGAATCTGTTTAAAAGCGAGGAAGCAGCCGCTTATCTGGAAAGCCAGCTTGCGGAGCAGGTGTCCATGGATACAGAAGGCAGCAGGGTGTCGGAGCTGATTACCTTTGATACAAGTACCGGGCAGGTGCTGGTGATCTATGTGACAGCACCGGATCAGGAAATACTGGACGTTTTGCTGCATGCTACAGATCAGTATCTGATGCAGAATATTTATCCGGCTGTGGTGCAGGCACGCGGTCAGTTTCGCTGTTATATGCTGCAGACTTATCAATCTGTGGCGAGAGATACGGCACTTAGAGATACACAGGCAGCTAATATCAATCTGGAAAGCACGTATGCCATGCAGAAAGAAACTGATTATGATGCACTGGGAAAGAACGAAAAGAAATATGTAAAGCAATATTGCAAGCTAAGTGCGGAAGAAAGACCACAGATCGGAGAGCCACTTGCGGTAAAACCGGTATCGGATGGGATCCAATATAAAACTGTGGTGAAGCAGGCATTGATGGGACTTCTGGCAGGTATTCTGACAGGTCTGGTCGGCTTGGCACTCTGTTTTGCCTGGACCGGTTATATCTGGACTGCAAGGAATTTGAAAGAGTCTTTTCATATCCCGTTTGCATGGAACATGCCAAAAGAAGAAAAACAGATGCATCTGCTTTTCCATTTCCGTAATCTGACGGGGAAAGAGAGCGGAACACTTTGTCTGTTGGAGATGGGTGTGGTTCCGGCGGAAACATCGGAATCCATGTGTCATAAAATAGCGGATGAAACAAAGCTGACAGTATATCGTGTGCAAGAGGCAGCAGTGTATGAGGAGAAGCAGGCGGGACAGTGTATCACGGAAGCAGATGCCATCTTGCTTTGCCTGCCGGCGGGAAAAATCACATACGGAGCACTGGAGCATACTTTGGAAAATATAGCGGTATATGAAGAAAAAGTACTGGGTGCAATCCTTTTACAAGAATAAGAAATAAATGAGACGGATATCCTGAAAATTGTCATTGACTAACAGGATATCCGTTTGCTATACTTACAACCACAAAGTGAATCTTATATAAGAGCAGTGCTTCTTATATCTTACGACGATCAGTCGGTCATGGCATTTCAGCCGAAGATTTCACGACACTACAAATTATCAATCAAGAAAGCGGAGAAAGGGAACCGGTATCTTTCTGTGTCCTTTTTTCCGTAAAAGGAGGAAACATGAAAAGAAAAGTATGTAAATGGGTAACCTGCTGCGCGCTCAGCACTGCCCTGTTTGCAGGATGCCTGCTGCAGCTGCAGGCAGCTTCTGCAGCAGGAGGAACAGAGACGGTATCGGAAAATGCGACCTTGTCAGGCAACACGGCAGGATCTGAGGAGGAAATGGAATTGCAGGAAAATATGTCAGCAGAGGAGGACTTGTTTGCAAAGAATCCGCTGACCCTGACAGAAGAAGAACTGGAATATTGTCTGAACGCGTATGGGGATGAAGAACTGGCGGTATGGTTGTGCGGTCTGACCGTGGATGAGCAGAAGCAGCTGTTGGAAAAGTCTGCTCGTCTTTCAGAAACCTTGGATTATTATGGCAAGGATATCTGCAGGGAATGTGGACTACTTACAGGTGCCCATTTTACTGACAATATGCAGTACTATCGGTCGCTCGCATCCTGTGACAGGGTAGGCGCTACTAATTTTTCAAGTACATGCGGTTATTATTATATTGTATTCGACGGATCGCAGGCTGGTAAAGCTACAGTAAAGATTAGCAATATTGATAAGACAAAGCAGATTTCCCAAAGGCAGACATCTATGAGCACTACTGTTTCTGGCGCAAAATACAATCTGAAAGTGACCGGAGGTGGAACGCATACTTATCATATCGTTTCTCAAAAGGAGGAAGCTCTGGCGGATGTGAAAACGCTGAAGGGCGGCGGAAAGATTTCTTATCCGCATGCTATAATCCGGTTTTCCATGACGAAGCCGTTAGGTTATGCCCTGACGGTAGAACCGGCTACAGACAAGGACAGCAGCAGTCGTGGATTAACCTATCCGATCAATGCAACAGATCATGCAGACAGTGCCTATAAAGGTGTCCGTTATATCAAATCCGCTTCTTACAGTGGAGATCGGGAGTATGAAAAAGAAAATACGGTTAATTTTGAACAGCATATATATCTTCCTACAAATGCGGGAGTGGGAAGTACAGCGATCACTGATCCGACAAAAATCCATCACATGGCATTTCATTTTTCTGTTTCTCCGGCGGAATATAAGGTTGTTTACGATGGTAACGGTGGCAGCAGTGTTCCTGCCGGTTTGAACTGTAAGTATGATGAAACTGCCGTATACCCGGCAGCACCGGGAAATTCTCCCGGATATACGATCACTGTAAACACAAATGGGGCGGAAGGAATGGTTAGTCCCGTTACAGCATTCAGAAGTTTCTTAAACTGGGGAGATGCAGGTGCAGTTCCGGGGGCTGCATTCCGTAATCTGACAACAAAAAATGGGGCAATTATTACAAAATATGCGAACTGGAGCAAGACAGCAGTTTATACGCTGCCTGCGCAGCTGCATCGGGAATATACAATTACCTACAATACAGACGGAGGAAATTGCGAACAGGCTATGAGCGTTTCGAGAGCAGCTTTTCTTGGCTGGTATGCGGATGCAGAAAAAAAGACAAAGATCGGAGATCCGCTGCAAAAAGTAACAGTGGCAGGTGATGGTATCATTTATGCAGGCTGGGGAGTGGGAGAAACCGTTCTGCTGCCGGATGTAAAAAAAGAAGGATATCATCTGCTGGGCTGGGCAGAAGAAAATAATATGGAGAAACTGTATCAGCCCGGTATGCATTACAGCCCGGGGCAAAGTCATACATTGTATGCGAAGTGGGAAGCGGATCGCTATCTGCTGCGGATTGATCCGGCAGGCGGTAATATTTTGGAGGATCAGATAAAGGATTTTGTCAAAAAAGAAGCCGGATATGAAAGGGTATCAGACTATGAAGAGAAGATTGACCTTCCGCTACCGGTCAAAACAGGGTATGTGTTTAAAGGATGGCGGACAAAGGAAGGCCTGCTTCTGACGGAATCCGCAGAAAACCTGACAGGGGGAGAAAACGGTGTGATCACACTGCAGGCTGAATATGCCCCGACCTTTGTAACTTATGAGGTGCAATATTATCTGCAGCCGGATGAAAAAGAAACAGATCTGCAAAAGTATGTGGCGTATTATCCACAGGAAGAGGGGCAGGAGAAAAAAGCGCTTGCAGATACACAGATCAGGGTCTTTCCGATTACCATAAATGGCTATGAAAAGCCGGACAGCCGGCTTATAACTGTCAGGGCAGACAGCAGCACTGTAGTAAAATTTTATTATCGGAAGCTGGCTGCAGGTACAGAAAAAACAGCTGAAGAACAGGAAAATGATGATCAGGGGCTTTCCATGGAACTGCAGAAAAAGATTCTGGAAGCGTTAGAGCAGGGATCTTCCACGAACTATACAATTGAAGAAGTGATATATACACTGCATAAGAACGAAGATGGTACGCTGACAATTCGGTTAAACGGTTCGACAGGACAGGAAAAACTGGTCATACCGGATGTGATCAAGGTAGCGGGAAAAACTTTGACCATCACGGAAATTGCGGAAAAAGCATTCTATGGACAGGGTGAACTGAAAGAAGTCGTAATGGGAAGCGGTATTACAAAGATTGGAAAGAGCGCATTTGAAGATTGTAGAAAGCTTAAGAAAGTGAATATAGGGAACAATGTGACCGTGATAGAGGAGAGCGCGTTTAAAAACTGTGCGGCACTTGAAAGGATTACGATATCGGAGGCGGTGCTCCGGATTGGCAGTCATGCTTTTGAAGGATGTAAGAAACTGAAAAGTCTGGTCTTGAAAGAAGGGTTACTGCAGATTGGAAATAAGGCGTTTTACAAGTGTAGTGCTCTAAAAAATGTGAAAATACCGGGAAGCGTATTGCAGATAGGGAAATATGCATTTGCAGACTGTAAGAAGATAGGCAAATTCTCATTTGCACAAAATGCTTCTCTGATGCGTATTGGAGACGGTATGCTGCAAAATGCATCATCTCTTTCCAAAATAAAACTGCCGGGCAGATTGCGGAGTATTCCGGATCATACATTCCGTAATGCCGTGAAACTGGAAAACTGTCAGATTGGCAGCAGTGTAACAAAAATCGGAAACAGTGCTTTTCAGGGATGCAAAAAACTGCAGAGACTGATACTGCCGGGGCAGGTGCAGACGATCGGGAAGCGGACATTTTATCAATGCAAAAAACTGAAAAAGGTGACAATACGAACCGTGCAGCTTAGAAAAATCGGAAAAGAAGCATTCAAAGGCTGTGCATCAAAGATACAGTTTGCGGTTCCAAAGGGAAAGCAGACTGTATATGCAAAGCTTTTAAAGGGAAAATATGGAAAATAGAAAATTATTCTATTGCAGACATGGGCTGGCAGGTTTTCTGTCAGTCTGTGTCCTGCTGGTATTTTTGAGAAATCCGGTCCTGGCGGCAGACAGTTTTTCGGTCATGGAGTGGAACAGGGAGCTGCAGGCACTGGAAAGCCTTGGAAGAAAAGCAGGTAATGAGATAATGTCTGAGCAGCATACACAGACCGTGACAGGACAGATCCCGAAAAGCTATGATCCGAGACAGAAGCAGATGGTAACACCTGTCAGAGATCAGGGGGATCTGGCACTATGCTGGGATTATGCGGGAATTGCGCTGATGGAATCGGCACTTCTGATAAAAGGATACAGGGGAGCGGACGTGGATCTGTCCGAGCTGCACGGCGCATATGCCACATACCATCTGCAGGCAGACGGCAGTTCTTTTTCGCAGTTCTGCAGACGGACAAATACCAGAACGGCAGTGTTTGAAGCTGCACTTGCCGGAATGGGACCTGTACCGGAAACGGAAGTACCGATGCGGCAGATCACGGATGATTTTATGCTGCCTGAGCAGGAGCTTTACAGGCAGCAATATAAAGTGCTTTCTGTAGGAACACAGCCGCTGGCAGATGCAGATACCTGCAAGCGCCGGATCCTGCAGATGGGAGGTCTGATGATCTGCTATTACAGCTATGGGCTGTATTACCGGGATCAGACAGACGGATCGGGAGACAGTTCTTATTATTTTCCCTATGTGACGAAGCGTCTGAACCATACTGTCGAGGTGGTGGGCTGGGATGATACATACGGAGCGGAGCATTTTGTAAAGAAGCCCCAAAAAGATGGTGCCTGGCTGGTGAAAAACAGCTGGGGACAAAAGGGATATCAAGGCGTGGGCAGTGGCTTTTACTGGATTTCCTATGAAGATGGCAGCCTGCAAAAGCAGCTTGTACTCTCTGTGCAGATGTCGGAGAAGCTGGTGCAGATAAAGCCACCGGCGGCAGAAAGCAGCAGGCAGGAAGAGAAGCAGGAGGAAGAGGAAAAAGTCATTTCTGATCCGCCGCCCACATGGGAAGAAAGAAAAGAATGCGCGCTCTGGCAGATGCCCGTTATAGAAGAAATACAACCGGGTAGAAAACATGCAGTCATGGATAGATTATCCATGCAAAGGAAACTTGTAAACCGCTTCTAAATTCACTATATTGTAATTATGGAAAGGCGGTGTAAGGATGGAGGAAATGACAGAAAAAGAATTGATCACGGTATTGATCGATAAATACACAGATTTACAACGGATCAAGAAGGCAAATAACAACGTAGAAAATGAAGAACTGGAATATCAGATCAGGGCAACCACGGCAAAGCTGTCTTCCATGGGAGTGGATGTGGAGGATCTGACATTATAGCATACTCAGGAGCAGATACAGGGAAGAATATTAAGAATTGCAGAAGAAGACGTTAAGAATTGACGCATTTCTCCATTTCCGGATTTTAAAGTGCTAAGATGGGCACGACAAGATAGGAAATCCTATAAGAGAAAAGGAGAGAATGTTATGAAGAGAAAATGCGGAAAGCTTGTGGTATTTTTTCTGCTTGCTCTGTCGTTGCTGGCAGGCTGCGGTAAAAAGGCAGAAGATCCGGCGAACGGAAAAGGACGGTATGAGGAGACGGAGATCGCACTCCCGGATGTAGCGGGAGAGTTTGTACAGATCTGCCGGGAAGATGAAAAGGTAGTTCTGTATCAAAGACAGGAAAAAGGGGACAATGTTTCGCTGAAGCGTTTTGTGATGGATCCACAGACAAAGACCTTCGCGGAGGATACTCCCGCAGGGATGGCACAGCTTACGCTGCCGGCAGATGCTTATACGCTGAAGATCAGAAAGGCAGATGCAGTTTATTATGTGTACTATGATGCGCAGATAGATGATGAAAACCTGCAGGGATTTTTGTATACCTGTGATGACACAGGCATGGCAGAGGTCACGCCGGAAGGCTGGGCAGAGAAAGACCCGCAATATGGGTTTGTGGATACTCCGGAAGATATTGCGGTTACAGATCATGCAGTCATTGCACTTTTTTATACAAAAATAGAACGGTATGACAGGCAGACACTGTCACTTGCCGAATCAAGACCATTGGAAGGTGAACGATATGAAGCACTGATCGGAATGGGTGACAGCTATGCACTGATCATAGATGGAGACAGCGGAACCATGCAGGGGATCGGGATCTGCCCGGAGGACAGTATCAAGGTGATATCGCAGGTGGATATTTCCAGCAAAAAGAGCGGAAGCTGCGCAGCGGATGCAGATGCTGCGGGCAATCTGATCGTGGCAAATGCGGACGGCTTGCACCGGAAAGCAAAGGATGCCGGGCAGTTTGAAGATCTGCTGGATGGCAGCTATATGTCATTCGGTCTGTCAGACAGCTGGTGCCGTGGCATGACAAGCGATATGTCTGACGGTACAAACGAAGTCTATTATGCGCTGTTTCAAAATGATCAGGGACAGAAGTTGTATCAGTATGCCTATAATCCGGAACTTCCCCTGAAACCGGAAAAAGAACTGACGGTTTATACTTTGTATGATCAGGCTACGATCAATCAGGCTGCAACGCTTTTTGGGAAAAAGCATCCTGACACAATGGTTTCCGTACATGTTGCATGTGCAGACACTGATGATAAGGAAGCGGAGACGCAGCGTAACCGCCTGATGACTTCGCTGGCTGCGGGAGACGGGGAAGATGTGATCGTGCTGAGTGGTCTGGATGATAATGCGCTTGCCAAAAAGGGCGTTCTGATGGATCTGTCGGATATCGTAACGCCAATGGAAGAAAACGGAGAGCTTTTGCAGGCAATCGTAGACGGAGAAAAGGCTGCGGACGGAAAGCAGCAGATTCTGCCGGTCAGATTTGCACTGCCCCTGCTTCTTTCCAAAGAGAAAAGAGCATCTGAAATGACAGATCTGGCAGCACTTGCAAAGGCAGCAGAGCAGACGGACGGAAGCCTTTTGGGTACGTTTACCGGAGAAGATCTTGTGGAGACCTTTGCGCCTTATTTTATGCCGGACATCATAAAGGATAAGCAGCTGGATACAGAAAAGCTGCGCACGGTACTTCAGGAGCTGCAGACGATCGCTGCGCACTGTGATATGGTGGAAAAGTACAAAAAGGGAGAGCGGGCGAGCAATGAATGGGATCTGCCTTCTGCCATGCAGGCTGTGCTCTGTCAGATTTCCGGCTTTAACGATGCCATGTTTGATCTGGCGATCATCAATCTGGTAAAGGGTGATTATACAAGCTTTGAAAATGCTTATATACCGACTGTGGAAATCGGTGTAAATGCAAATACGAAGCAGGCTGACCTGGCAAAAGAATTTGCAGCCTTTGTGATGAGCAGAGAAGTACAGGACGGTGATTTTTACGACGGATTTCCGGTCAATAAAGAATCCCTGCATATGCAGGTAAGTCTGGACCGTTCCGATTACGCTGCCTATACGACGATCGAAGGAGCCGACGGGCAGGAGATCGGACTGGATATTGAGCCGATCAAAGCTGCAGATGCGGATAAGCTGGAAGCCTTATGTGATTCTCTTTCTAAGAAAACCGTGAAGGATGCCAAGGTTTTGGAGGAACTGAAAAAGTCAGTGCCTGATTATCTGCTTGGCAGACAGTCTTTGGACGACACGATCAGTAAGATACAGGACGGTGTCAAGATTTATCTGGCGGAGTAAAGAATCATTTCTGCCGGTTATGCCCTCTTGTTTCCTTTCGCTGGCGTATGCTATACTGAAGCTGCGCAATGGAAGGAAACAGGGGGCATATTTTGTTCCGGGGTGCTTTGAAACCTGAAAGTGGAAAATGATGCAAAGAAAAACAGATATCACCAGAAAAAAACTGTATAAAAGCCGGAAAAAGATTCTTGCACTTGCTCTGGCGGCTGTGATGTTCTCAGATATTTCTATGCCTGTTTATGCAGACCGGAGCAAAAGTGTCACATCCCTGCCACAGGAGCAGGAAACCATATCCGGAAATGCGACAGGCTATACGGACCTGGATTTTGAACTGCCGGAGGATCAGGCAGAGCGGGAAAATGGGATCGCGGCATTTTCGTTGGAAGCGGATAGGGCAGGAGCGGTTTCAGAAAATGAGATACCTGCTGTTTACCGTTCGGATGCGGCAATAGCAGATGGACAGGTGGTAAGCTATCTGCCATCGGCATTCCGTGATCAGAATCCCTATGGGATCTGCTGGACATTTTCTGCGCTGGCAGCCTGTGAGGCTTCCATGATACGGAACGGACTGGCAACAGGCACGATCGATCTGTCAGAACGCCAGCTTGCTTATTATTTCTATAACAAGGGAAATACAACAGATGCAAAGGGCGGTACAACGGGTGATTATAATGAAGCTGCCATGGAGGGGAAAAATTATCTGACCCAGGGCGGAAATACGCTGCTTACCATGTGGCATCTTGTCAGCTGGTGCGGACCGGTTGCAGAGGAAAAGGCACCGTACAGCGGGCTTGCTGCAGATAGCAGCGCAGATGTGAACGGCCTTTTGGGAGCAGCTAATTCGACCGGCGCAGCTTACGGGGAAGATGCATGCCATGTACAGAATGCCTTTCTGATCAATATGGGAACAGCTGCGGATGTGCAGAGGAAACAGGAAGTGAAAAAACTGATCATGCAGTATGGTGCACTGGGGATAAGCTATTATTCTTCGACCAGCATCCAGTATGACGATCCTGTGCATGACAGCTATTATAATCCAAATGTAACAAGAACCAATCACGCAGTGGATGTCATTGGCTGGGATGATACATTTCCGAAGGAGAATTTTGCGCAGCAGGCACCGGGGGATGGCGCATGGCTGATCCGTAACAGCTGGGGCGATGAGAAAACGGGCTGTGCACAAAACGGCAATTTCTGGCTGTCCTATTATGATGCATCCATTAACAGCACAGAAACTACGACAAGATATGCTTATGTGTTTGATGCGCAGGCAGCGGATAATTATGACAATATCTGTCAGTATGACGGAGATGCGGGAATATCGATGATTACCTTAACAGGCGGGGCAAAAGCCTCCAACCTGTTTGCTGTGACAGAAAAAGGAGGAGAGATCCTGCGGGCAGTCGGGATCGGGATCGGACAGACGGACACAGACTGCACCCTGACTGTTTATAAAAATCCGGAAATGGGGAACCCACAAAGCGGGACACTTCTGCTGACACAGAATGTACATCTCACATATCCCGGTTATCATACGATTCCATTGACAGAAGCACTGCCATTTGAGGAAGGGGACAGATATGCGGTCGTATATGAGTTTGCCGATGCAGTTTCTCTTTATATCAGCAAGGACAGTCAATATACGAGTGGCGGAAATCCGTTTATTTCCGTATCTACTTATGAAAATCCGGGTGTGAGTTTTTTATACCAGACAAAATGGGAGGATCTGTCGGAGAAGACGATCCGGACGACAAGTGGCAGCGTAGAAGGTGCGATCCTGCGGATCAAAGCATACACGGACAACAGAGTGCCATCTCAGGAGCCGGACGTTTCACCAAATCCGTCTCCGATGCCGTCTGCTTCCCCGAGCTATTCACCGTCACCTGCCGTTTCGCCGGATCCGTCATCTACGCTTTCTCCGACGCCGTCTCAGGAGCCGACAGTTGCAACACTGACGGCATTAAAGCTTGACCGGGAGAAGCTTACCTTGCAGATCGGTAAACAGACGTCCCTGACAGCGACACCAACCTACTCTGCAGAAGGTGCGACGCCGTGGATGGTATATTGGAAATCGGATCATCCGGAAGTGGCATTCGTAAACGACTGCGGAGAAATTATTGCAAAAAAGACTGGAAAAGCTGTCATTACTGTGTATAATGGTACGGTAAGAGCAACGTGTACGATTGTTGTACCACCGGATAAGCCTAAGGTAACGGCGTCTGTTTCCGGGAAAAAGCTGAAGCTGAGCTGGAAAAAGGTCAGCGGTGCTTCCGGTTATGCAATCTACCGCCTGAACGGCGGCAGCTATAAAAGGATTAAAACAGTCAAGGCATCGACAAGACGGGTCACACTTGCTTTGGCAGACGGTAAGCAGGCATATTCGTACCGCGTCTGTGCATATCGGACGATAGACGGCAAGAAATATTATGGCGGGAAGTCCGGTGTAAAAACAGCGGTTTCGACGGTTTCTTCTCTGCAGGCAAAAGCGGTGCGCGGCAAAGGAATAAAGCTCACATGGAAAAGTCTGAAAACTGTAGATGGTTATGTGATCTATCGGAAAACAGGAAAAAACGGCAGCTATAAAAAGATCAAAACGGCAGCTGACAAAAAGAGCAGCGGCTATACGGATAAAACAGCCAAAAAAGGAAAAACGTATTATTACAGGATCAGGGCGTATCGTCTGCTGGATGGGAAAAAGGTGTATGGCAGTTATGCGCAGAACAGAAAGGTAAAAGCAAAGTAAGGAAAGCATATGTCAACAAAATTAGTCAAAAACAGTCAAAAAAAGCAACAGGAAAGTACAGCGGCAGAAGTTCTGCAAAACCTGCTGGAATATTTAACCGTTATATTTGGCATTATTATGGCAGGCGTACTTGTCTTTTATATGCAGGAAGGCTATGTGAAGATCGGTACGGCAAAGTTCAATGTCTATGCACATGTCTGTGTATTTGGAATGCCGCTTTTGCTGCTGCTTGCCATATTCTGGCTGTTGACGGAAAAGCAGGAAAAACAGAAAAAATTCAGGCAGCGTTTTTCGACAACGGATCTTTTTCTGCTGGCATTTCTTTTACTGGCGCTGATCAGTTTCGTTGCAAGCGGAGATCTGAAAGCCTGCTTCTGGGGGTATGACGGTTGGTATATGGGACTGTTTGCACAGCTTACCTTCGTATTGCTGTATTTTGTCTTTTCACGGTTCTGTAAGGACGGAAAGCTTGTGCTGACGGCACTTTGTCTGTTTGCCGCATATGCGTTTGTGATCGGTATCCTGCACAGGCTGCTGATCGATCCGATCGGTGTATATGATAATATTTCCGATTTCTATAAGAACCAGTTTTTGTCCACAATGGGGCAGGCATCCTGGTATTCCAGCTTTGTCTGCAGTATTTTGCCACTTGGCGTGTTCTGTTTTTATCTGGCACAGAAAACATGGATCCGTATTTGCAGCGGTATTTTTACTTTTACCGGGTTTATGACACTGGTGTCACAAAATACAGACAGTGCTTATATAGCAAGCATGGCGGTATTTTTACTGCTTCTGTTTGTCTCGGTAAAAAGTGCGGGGCGCATGATTCGTCTGTGTGAGATCGGTCTTATGTATTTTCTGGCACCGAAAGCAATGTGGCTTTTATTAAAAATACATCCAAATGAAATACTGGAGCTGGATACGATCAGCAATACACTGCTATTTGACAGCAGAGTCTGGATCCTTCCGGTGATCTGCCTGCTTTTCATGGCATTTTTCTATCTGCTGGACAAAAAAGGGAAATATGCCACAAATGTGATGGTGGTGATTCGTAATATCTTTTATGGACTGGTTGCAGCGGGCGTGCTCTTCGGCATACTGATACTTGTATTGAGTGCAAAAGGAAAGCTTTCAGGCGTTCTTCTGACGATCTCAGAGAAAATCCCTTATCTGGCGTGGGGAGACCAATGGGGGAATGGACGGGGCTTTACCTGGTCGATCACAGGAAAAATGATCATGGAAATGAATCCATTCCATAAGCTGTTTGGTGTGGGACCGGATCATTTTGCGGGCTATGCATACAGTCTGTATGAAGAAGAATTGAATTGGAAATGGGGGAATAATGTCCTGACTAATGCCCACAATGAATGGGTCAATATGATTGTTGATTATGGTTTCCTTGGTGCAGCGGCTTATATCGGATTTTTCCTGTCAGCCCTGGTACGGTTTGTAAAAAACAGCGAAGACAGTCCGGTGCTTTTATGTGCTGCGGGCTGCATTGTATCCTATATGGGTCACAACCTGTTCTGTTACCAGCAGGTGCTCTGCACGCCGTTTGTTTTTTTGGTTATCGCACTTGCGGAGTATCAGCTCCGCCGGAAAGCCGGTCATGAATCCGCGTAAGCAGTTTTTGCCTGTCGGTATCGTCAAGTGTACTGTACTGCAAAAAGGTGAGTTTCAGTTCGTGCAGTTTTTTTCCGCAGGCAGGACAAATTTTTTTGTGTCCGTTTAAAATATGGATCTTATCACAGGTAATACAATAATGCACATATAACATGGCAGTTCTCCTTTGTTTAGGGATACTTTTTATTGTGATGGCATGGTATCAAAACGTCAAGGAGAACCGGTCGACGGATTATGACAGGAACAGGCAAAAGAATGTAATAAATAAATAATGCATTTTTTATAAAGATGTATTAAAATATAACTAACTATGGTACAGAAACGTACGAAATAACAGGAGGGAATAAAATGAGAACATACCTTGTAACAGGAGGAGCCGGCTTTATCGGATCCAATTATATTCATTATATGTTCAAAAAATATGACAACGAGATCCGCATCATCAATGTGGATGCTTTGACATATGCAGGCAATCTGGAAAATTTAAAGGACATCGAAAACAGAGAGAATTATACATTTGTAAAGGCTGATATCTGCGATAAAGAAGCAATTTCCAAAATTTTTGCGGAAAATGACATCGACCGAGTGGTTCATTTCGCAGCGGAGAGCCATGTAGACAGAAGTATCCGCAACCCGGAGATCTTTGTACAGACAAACGTACTCGGTACAGCCGTTATGCTGAACTGTGCAAAAGCAGCGTGGGAACTGCCGGACGGTTCTTTCAAGGAAGGAAAGAAATTCCTGCATGTATCCACAGATGAAGTATACGGTTCTTTAAGTGAGGACGGCGGTTATTTCTATGAGACAACCCCTTACGCACCGCACAGCCCATATTCCGCAAGTAAGGCAAGCTCTGATATGCTTGTAAAAGCATATATGGACACATACAAATTCCCGGCAAATATTACAAACTGCTCCAATAACTATGGCCCTTACCAGTTCCCGGAGAAGCTGATTCCGCTGATCATCAACAATGCACTGCAGGGCAAGAAGCTTCCGGTATACGGCGACGGTAAAAATGTCCGTGACTGGTTATACGTAGAGGATCACGCAAAAGCCATTGATATGGTACAGGAAAAAGGCCGTCTGTTTGAAACTTATAATGTCGGTGGTCATAATGAAAAGCAGAATATCGAGATCATCCATATCATCATCGACACACTGCAGGAAATGCTGCCTGATTCCGATCCGAGAAAGAAGCTGGTATCCAATGACCTGATCACATATGTGGAAGATCGTAAGGGACATGACAGACGATATGCGATCGCACCTGACAAGATCAAGGCAGAAATCGGCTGGGAACCTGAGACAATGTTCAAGGAAGGCATCAAGAAGACGATCAAATGGTTCTTTGAACATGAAGACTGGATGAAGAACGTAACAAGCGGTGATTATCAGAAGTACTATCAGGAGATGTACAAAGGAGAATAAAATATGAAGGGTATTATTCTGGCAGGTGGATCCGGTACACGCCTTTATCCACTGACAAAAGCAATTTCCAAGCAGATCATGCCGGTTTATGACAAACCGATGATCTATTATCCGTTATCCACACTGATGCTGGCAGGCATCCGTGAGGTACTGATCATTTCCACACCACGTGATCTGCCTGTATTTAAGGATTTATTTGGCAGTGGCGAGCAGCTTGGCATGCAGTTTTCTTATGCTGTGCAGGAGCAGCCGAGAGGACTGGCAGATGCCTTTATCATCGGGGCGGATTTTATCGGAGACGACAGCGTTGCGCTTGTGCTTGGTGACAATATTTTCTACGGACAGAGCTTTTCCCGCGTGCTCAGAAATGTTTCCGAGCGCGTACAGAAGGAAAAGGGTGCTACGATCTTTGGCTATTATGTCAGAGATCCGAGAGAATACGGCGTTGTAGAATTTGATGAAAACGGCAAGGCACTTTCCATCGAGGAAAAGCCGGATCAGCCAAAGAGCAATTATGCGGTTCCGGGTCTGTATTTCTATGATAATGATGTTGTGGAGATCGCGGCAAATGTAAAACCGTCTGCCCGTGGTGAGATCGAGATCACAAGCATCAACAATGAATATCTTTCCCGCGGCACTTTGCAGGTAGAAACACTGGGACGCGGCTTTGCATGGCTGGATACGGGAAACCATGATTCTCTTTTAGATGCGGCTGATTTCGTGGCAGCTTTCCAGAAGAGACAGGGACTTTACATCTCCTGTATTGAAGAGATTGCTTATAAACGTGGATTTATAGATAAAGAGCAGCTGCTTGCACTGGCGCAGCCGTTGATGAAGACAAATTACGGGAAATATTTAGTAGAGGTTGCAAATGGACTCTAAACTGAAAGCGCAGGTGATAGCCTGCGTTTCCGTTATCGTACTGCTGATTTTAGGTACGGTATATCTGATCAACCGGGAGAAACCGGCGGCTACAGGCATACAGGTGACAAGCATGCAGCAGGAGAGTGCAGAGGCGCAGAATGGTATTTATGCCCGGTATCAGCTGAATCCCGATAAGGATCCGACAGCCTTTCTGCAGGATCCGGATTTTTTTGATGTGGAGCCGGAGGAAGCAGATCAGTCAAAAGTGCTGTCTCTGCAGGCTTCCAGTACACAGAAGGATCTTCGTATTTTTGTGGTGGACGGCAACGGAAATCCGGTCAGCGGTCAGCAGTTTACGTTCCGGATTGCAAAAGACGGTGCCCAGACGCAGACATATGAGGATGAAGATCAGGATGGTATGCTGTATCTGACAGATCTTGCCGCAGGCGAGTATGCGGTTTCCTTAAATCCGGTAGATGGTTATGCAGTGCCCGATACAGCACTTTCGGCTTCTGTCAGTGAATCTGTTTCTTATACGGTGCTGCAGGATATCTCTTTTCTTGTAAAGACAGAGGATGAGGTAGATCCTGCCGTGGAAGATACCGGTGTCCGGGAAGCGGAAGAAGATGCGGACGGAACAGAAACAAATGTCAGACTGGCAGACGGAGCGTCTGTTTTCGGGATTGACGTTTCGAAATGGAATAAGGAGATCGACTGGCAGAAGGTAAAGGCAGCAGGTGTGGAATATGCCATCATCCGTTGTGGATATCGTGGTGCGAGCACCGGTGCACTGGTGGAAGATCCTTATTTTGAAAAGAATATCAAAAACGCAACAGAAGCAGGTGTCCGTGTCGGTGTTTATTTCTTTACACAGGCAACAACACCGGTGGAAGCGGTGGAAGAGGCCAGTATGGTTCTGATGCTGTGTAATCAGTATAAAATATCGTTCCCACTGTATATCGATACAGAAGGAGCGGGTGGAAACGGAAGGGCAGACGGTCTTGATGTGGAAACAAGAACTGCTGTCTGCACCGCGTTTTGTGAAACGATTGAAAATGCCGGCTATACAGCGGGTGTTTATGCAAGTAAAAACTGGCTGACCGGGAAGCTGGATGCACAGAAGCTGTCGCCGTATTCTGTCTGGCTGGCGCAGTATTCCGGCAAACCGTCCTATCAGGGGACGTATGATATGTGGCAGTATACTTCCGCCGGAACGGTTGACGGTATTTCCACATTGGTTGATTTTAACGTAAGTTATATGGATTATTAAGGAGCAAACATCATACATGAAGAAAAACAGAGTGTGGGTAGGAATTTTGTTTGCAGTTTGCATACTCCTGTCACTGATTGGAATATGGAAGAGTGTATATGTGAGTGCGGATATTGATGAATCCTATGCATTTACCATGGCGGTCCGGATCGCCGGTGGTGAGCGGATGTTCATTGATCTTTGGGAACCGCATCAGATGTCGGCTTTTTTGTATGCCCCTCTTGTATGGATTTATAAGAGCATCGCCGGAAATCTGGATGGTGCTCTTGTTTTTATGCGCTTTATGGGGGTGTTTGTGCAGGCACTTCTTTCCGTCTGGTGTTATTGCGTCCTGCGCCGGTATCAGCCGTTTCTGGCCGGAATCTGTGCAATCCTGTATCTGAATTTTACACCGAAGCACATCCAGTCGCCGGAATTTACGAGCATTTATTACTGGATGATGATGGCACTCATCCTTTGCACGCTCAGTTATATGCAGCATAAGAAAAAAAGGTATCTTATCCTGTCAGGACTTTTTATGAGCATGGCGGTTTTGTGCTATCCGACTGCAGTGCTGTTGTTTCTGTATCTGCAGGTGCTTTTTTTTGTGTATGCGAAGGAAAACCGGAAAGAAAGCTTTCTGTTTGCCTTGACCTGTTTTCTGGCGGGCGTGTGTTTTCTGCTGTACATTTGTGTTCGTGGCGGCGGAATCACGCAGGTTCTGCAGAATATTCCGAATGTCTTAAGTGATGCATCCCATAAACAGTCTCTTGTGGCAATGGCAAAGGATCATCTGGTGCATCTTGCCCGGATACTGTATGTGACAGCCGGTTTTATTGTGCTTTGTCAGGTGGGCAGGCCTGTTCTGGATAAAAAGAACGCGCATGCATCTGTTTTTATGGGTGTCCTGCTCCTGCTGCAGGCAGTCTGGATGGTGATCCAGTTCCATACAATACAGAGTGTGAATTTTATGGTCTTTTACCCGATCGTCTGCCAGTTGTTTGTGATCGGCTGGTATGCTTATGCAGCATTTGATAAGACAGAAGAAGACAGACAGCTCTTTTATGGAGGGGTTTTGCTTTCGGCAGCAGCACTTCTGGCTGTCCTGACGACTTCCAATCTGACGGCGGAATATTCGGTCAGCTTCCTGCTGCCGGGCGTTCTGACGGGGCTTCTTCTGATCGGCAGAGTGATCGGAGCAGGAGAGAAGCCACGGAAAGCCTGTCTGGCGTATGCGGTGCTGCTGGCTGCCTTGCTGCTGCAGCTTCTTGCGGCGCGTATCCTGCTTGTCCGGTTTACTTCCACACAGCGGAAAAACATTTTTGACACGTATGTAAAGACCGAGACGGGTGTTCTTTCGGGCATCTATCTGGGCGAATTTGATGCTTCGCAATATGAAGCCAAATATGCAGCATTGCAGAAATATGTGGGAGCAGAAGACAGGCTGCTGTATATAGGCTGTGACATGTTTTTGTACAGTGTGCTTCAAAAGGGACAGATCGCGACCGGTAATACGATCTCCACACCGGCATTTTCCGATCAGCTTATGACATACTACAGGATGTATCCTGAAAAAATACCGACGGTGCTTTTTGTAGACCGGGAATACGGTGCGGATTTTTCCGTATTGCTGGACAAGGAGCCGTTGAAGGGATTTGTGGAAAACTATTTTGATACAGTATTGCCTGTGACAGACGGACCGCTGACCGTTTATTTTGCAAAGGACAGAAAATAGGAGAGAAAATATGGGAAACTGGCTGATCCTGCCATTTTTATTGCTGCTTTGTTTCCTGACGGGAAATGTGCTGCAGTATATTACAAAAGAAGAAAAAGAAAACAGGCATCTGCATCCTGTGCTTCTGGGTGCGGTTTTCTGGATGTGCTGTGCCGGCAGTAGTGTGTTTTTGCAGAACTTTACTATGGTTTATCGGTTATTTGCCTGTCTTGTGCTTGCAGTCATGGGACTTGGTGTGTTGTTTTTTGTGCTGCCTTCCTATCGCCGGTTTACCGCAAGGCAGTTTGTATGGAAAGAGAAAGGCGGAAAGCAGATTGTTTTTCTGCTCATTGCATTTCTGGCAATCTGTGCTTCCTATTATCTGAAAGGTTTTACGCTGGAGTCTTATTACGATACACCGGAGAGGGTACAGACGATCCTTTTTACAGGGCAGCTTTCCGGTTTCAACGCACTGACCGGAGCTGCGGACGACTTGCCGTTGCGTGGTAATGTGCTTCCGGTTTTGTATGCCTGTCTGTGCAGAGGGTTTTCTCTGACACCTGCGCAGCTTTTGCTACAGTATCTGCCACCGTTTTTACTGCTTTTGATCTTTTTGGCAATGGCAGCATTGTTTACTGTACTGCCTGTAAAAAATGAAAATTTGTCGCTCTATCTGTTATTCTTTGCGCTTGCGACGATCTGCGGGGCAAGTGCTTATATGAATACGAGCTATGGCGTGTTATTTGCCGTATATGAAGGCAGTGTCCTTTCAGATCATCTGGTACTTTGTCTGCTGCCGGTGTTTGTATATGGAACCGGAAAGACGGGAAAACAGAAAGGAATAGCAGGCGTGATGCTTCTGCTTCTTCTGGTGCTTTCGTATGTGTTGGGAGGCAGGGAAAGTCTCCTTGTCGGTGTGACGGCGCTTCTGCTTCTTTTCCTTGTGAAAATCTTTCTTTTTCTGACTGACCGTGTGGCAGATAGGAAAAAGGATGAGAAAGGGGGGAATGCCTGATGGATATCATGCTGTATTTTATGAAGCTGGAAGACAAATACTGGGGGCTGTTTCTGGCTGCGTTATTTCTGCTGTATATTTTTCTGTTTGTACAGAAAAAACAGGAGGATGGCAGATGGCTTGTGTTATACGGGTTTCTGACCTATCTTGTTTTTGCCTGCCCGCTGGCGTACCGACTGTTTGCAGACTATGGTGGTATGGAAAAAACCTACTATAAGGTCAGTCATATCGAGCTTGTCGTGCCTGTTCTTTGTCTGGCTTTGGCGCTTGCCTGGCAGAAGATCAGAGTGTACAGAAAGAAAATACTGCCGCTGTTTGAACTGGGAATGGTGATTCTGTTTGTTTTTTCGGGCACGCTTGTCTATACGCAGGCAGGCAGCAGGATGCCTGTGCAGGGCTGCTACCGGGAGCAGGAAAAAGAAGCGTATGATCTGATGCTGGCAGATGCGGGGGATGCAGATGCCGTTACCTTCTGGGGACCGTCTGAGCTGATGGCAAAGAGCCGGATCTACAGTGGCAGGCTGCAGCCAATCTACGGAAAAGATATCGCAGCTTCCCCGGATGCTTACAGTGGGCAGCTGCAGACACTGTATCAGGGCTACAGTTCCTACGAGGCAAAGGACAGCCCGCTCATCAATAAGGATGAACAGCTTGGTGCACTTGCAAACTGTCTGCACTTGTATCCGCAGATCGATTGCAGATATGTGGTGGTGTACGATCCGAAACAGCAGGGGACGGATTTTGACGCGGAAGAGATTTTTACCTCTCTCGGCTATCGTTTTGTGGGGCAGACCGGGGAACTGATGCTATTTTCTTTGCAATAAGAGGATGAGAACATGATCGTGATACAAGTTTTACTTTGTTTTTGTTATATGTGCGTGATACCGTATCTGATCGGCTGTCTGTTTGTGGACGGACAGAAGGATGTGGGAAATGTGACGATACTCCGCACCGTAGCGGGGCTTATGATATCGTATGCGGTATATGAAATACTGGAAGTCGGCTTTCAGCTGAAAAACGGAAGCTTCCGGCTTTTGAGCCTGCTTTTTATACTGGTATCCGTGTTGCTGGCTTTTGCCGGCGTACTGCGCGTTTCTTACCGCAGGCTTGGCAGGCGGGCAGCACTGCAGAAAAAAGGTATCGATTTCAAAAACATCGATCCGTTTTTTGTGATCGGTATCTTGCTGATCGTCATACAGATTTTTGCTATTTTATGGATGGCAACACCGGATAAGGATGATGCATTTTATTCCGGACTTTCTTCCATGAGCCTGAGCTATGATTATGTACTGCAGAATGATGCTTATAACGGACTGATGACAAAAGCGATCTCCAGACGGTATGTGCTTTCCGCGCTGCCGATTTATCAGGCAACATTGTCTTTATTATCGGACGGACTGCATCATCTGGTGATCACACATAATCTGTTTCCACTGTTTTACATGCCGCTTGCATACGGTCTGTATTACCAGCTTGGAAAGAGGATGCTGCAAAAAGAAGGAAAACAGCAGGCGGGCGGTAAGTTTTTGTGCTGTCTTGCCCTGCTTCATATGATCGGGAATTACTATGTGTTCAGCCCGGAAAATTTTCTTGTCACACGGATCTGGCAGGGAAAGGGAATGTTTGTGGCACTGGGCATTCCTTATATCTGGTATTTTGGCTGTCTGGCACTGGAAGCAACCTATGAAAAACAGGTTTATACGCGCAGAGAACGGCTGAGCTGCTGGATCTTGCTGGCAGCGGGCATGCTTGCCTGCAGCTTCATGGGAGAAACAGGACTGTATTTGGCACCGTTTCTGCTGGGCTGTCTGGTGCTTGCCATGTCGATCGTATACAGAAAATGGCAGGGAATCCTGCCGACTGTGCTGTGCTGCCTGCCTGAAGCAACACTGGCGGTTCTCTATCTTTTGTAATGAGACGGTCATGCAGATCCACAATAAATCGACCGCTTATGGGCGGACAGAAAGTATTTTAGCAGTGAAGAATCGGGAGAAAGGACAAATATATGACAGTGGTACAGCTTCTGACAGATTTAAAAGAAAAAACAGATGTGTATTTCGGACTGGGATCTATCGGCATTTTATTTTTATGTGCCTTTTTATTCTGGTGCGTTTATAAAGAAAAAAGCCGCATGATGAAGGTGTATGTCTGGTATCTTGGTATTGCCTGTATTTTTATGCTGAATCCTCTGTCTTTGTATGTCATAGATAAAACAGGAAATATGGATGTCTATGAACGATTTTTCTGGCTGCTGCTTTCGCCTGTCATGGTGGCACTGACCGCTTCGGTTTTCATGCAGCATTCCAAAAAGCTGATTCTGCCGTGTCTGATCCTGCTTCTGTTGTGCGGAAACAGCGTTTTTACGACAACGGAGTACAAAAAGGCAGAAAACATGGAAAAAATCAGTCAGGATGCAATTGAAGTCAGCAATATCATCATGCGTGATTTTGAAGGACTTCCCGCAGATGCCAAAATAGTGCCGAACAGACAGGGTGTGCAGTCTCCGCGGGCACTTGTGACAGAGCCGCTTGCGGAAGATATCCGCATGTATAATGCCAATATAGAGCTTTGGTATGTCCGGAAGGAATTTGGTAATTATAACAAAAAGAAATGGAATACCGTTGCATCTCTGCTGACGATGGATGTGAGCGAGATTCCGGTAAAAACAGTTATAAAGGGCATGCGAAAAAAACGGTTCAGTTATCTGGTGCTCGGAAGCTGGCAGGAGCTGACCGGTGACATCAATGCCTATGATATCCGGCTGATCGGACAGACGGAAAACTATCGGGTATATAAATATGATCTGCCGACCAAGTATACCGTGACGCAGTATCAGGATCCGGAAGGCTATCAGTGTATGAGCTACACGATCGAAAGTACGGACGGCGGTCTTGTTGTGGTAGACGGTGGGCGCGCATGGCAGAGCGAGGAGCTTGTTAATGTCATTAAGGGAAAGGGGGGTAAGGTAGATGCCTGGATCATTACCCATCCCCATGACGACCACTGCGGTGTGCTCTGTTCCATTCTGGCGGCGGAATGGGATAAAACGGAGATCGAGATTGACCGGATCCTGCTGGGACAGCTTGATCTGGATGCGATCCGCTTACAGGGGATCCGCGTGGATACAGTCGATTATCTGCTGCAGGGACTTAAAGGACATGATAATGTGACATATCTTTCCGCAGGTGATGAACTGGATGTGATTGGTCTGCATATGAAAGTCTTATATACCGGAACACCTGAGATCCTGTCTGAAAGCACCAATGTATTAAATGACGGTTCCATGGTATTCAAACTGAGCGGGCAGAAAAGAAGTATGCTGTTTCTCGGCGATATCGGGGACAATAATGCAGATAATCGTGCATTGTACCCGGATACGGGAGCAGGCAGCAAAATAGGCTGCGAGATCGCAGATACGATCCTTGCCACATATCCGGAAGATGTCAAGTCAGATTTTGTCCAGATGGCACATCATGGAAACAGCCTGATGCCGGATTATTTCTATGAAGCTGTTGCGCCGCGGAAAGCTTTTTTCGATGCACCGGACTGGCTGATGGAAAATAAAAACAAAGAAACCGGACTGGAAAGCTATTATACGACACCGCATTACAAGGCATTGATGGAGAAAATAGGGGCAAAGATCATATCCTACAGCAGCGAAGGGCACAGTGTGCGGTTTTACTAGCGGCGCAGTTTGCCAATTATGGCATTGTATGGTATGATTAAACAGTATATTTTTGTTTCAAACAGGGAGAAAAGAAGAGACTTAGGAGAGAAGAAAACAGATGAAACAATTTCTCAATAAGCTGGTTTCTCTGCCGGTAGAATTGTGGCAGAGCAGAAAGCTGATCTGGAAGCTTGCAAAAAATGACTTTAAAACAAAATATGCCGGTTCCTACCTTGGCATTATCTGGGCTTTTGTACAGCCGGTCATTACCATACTGGTATACTGGCTCGTATTTGAAAAGGGCTTCAGTGCAAAGGCTGAGATGTTCAAATCAGGTGTGGAGGTTCCTTTTGTTGTTTATCTGACAAGCGGCCTTGTACCGTGGTTCTTCTTTTCAGAGGCAGTATCGAGCTCGACCAATGCCCTGATCGAATATAATTATCTCGTGAAAAAGGTTGTGTTTAAGATCAGCATACTGCCGCTGATCAAAATACTGGCAGCCTGCTTTATCCATGTATTTTTTGTCGGTGTTCTGCTGGTGATCTATCTGATCTACGGTTATCCGCCGTCTTTGTATCTGCTGCAGCTCATTTACTACAGCTTCTGTATGTTTGTGCTTGTGCTGGCAATGAGCTACACCTTATGTTCCGTGGTTGTCTTTTTCCGGGATCTGTCCCAGATAGTTGCGATCGCACTGCAGATCGGTATGTGGGCAACACCGATCATGTGGTCTTTCACAAGAGTGGAAGGGCATAAGATTGCTGTTTTGTTTAAGTTAAATCCGCTGTATTATATCGTGACCGGATACAGAGAGTCTTTATTTGACCACAGATTTTTCTGGCAGGATACAGGTATGACGATCTACTTCTGGGCAGTGACGCTTTTATTATTTGCATTTGGCACTTTTGTCTTTAAACGACTGAAACCACATTTTGCAGATGTACTCTGATGACCGAAGGAGCAGGCAGATGGAAGAAAAACAGAAACAAACCGAAGAAAGAAATGATAATGCGGAAACTGTCATTGAGGTGACGGATCTGTGTAAGGTATACAAGCTTTATAACAAACCGACCGACCGTTTGAAGGAATCGCTCGGTCTTTCCCGGAAAAAACAATTTAAGGAGCATTATGCCTTAAAGCATGTGGATCTGACGATCAAAAAGGGAGAGAGCGTTGGTATTATCGGTACAAACGGTTCCGGTAAATCCACGATCCTGAAGATCATTACCGGTGTCCTTTCCAAAACAAGCGGTGATGTGAAGGTCAACGGCAGAATATCCGCACTGCTTGAACTTGGTGCCGGGTTTAATATGGAATACACCGGCATTGAAAATATTTATCTGAATGGTACCATGATCGGTTTCACGGAGGCAGAGATTGATGCCAGACTGCAGGATATCCTTGATTTTGCGGACATCGGTGATTTTGTATATCAGCCGGTCAAGACATACAGTTCCGGTATGTTTGTCCGCCTGGCATTTGCGGTTGCGATCAACATCGATCCGGAGATTTTGATCGTCGATGAGGCACTTTCTGTCGGAGACGTCTTTTTCCAGATGAAATGCTTCCACAAGTTTGAGGAATTCCAGCAGATGGGCAAGACGATCCTGTTCGTCAGCCATGACTTAAGCAGCATTGCCAAGTACTGCGACAGAGTCATCCTGCTCAATCAGGGTGTGAAGCTGGCAGAAGGCAATCCGAAGGACATGATCAACATGTATAAAAAGCTGCTTGTCAACCAGCTGGATGTGGATACGCTTGAGGATATTTCCGGAAAAAGCAAGCTGACGCTGGAGACGGGCGATGCAGATGCATGGAAGCATCATTTTGAGATCAATGACAATGTGATCGACTATGGCGAGAGACAGGCGGAAATCGTTGACTTTGCGATCATCGACCAGTATGGAAGCTTCAGTAATATCATCCAGAAGGGTTCCAGGTTCCAGGTAAAGGCCAAGCTGTATTTTAACGATACGGTGAAAAATCCGATCTTTACTTTTACGATCAAAAATCCGCAGGGAACTGATATCACAGGCACCAATACGATGTTTGAACGGGTTGAGACCGGCGTTGTAGAGAAGGGCGAGACAAGGATCGTGACGTATAGCCAGCAGATGGATCTGCAGGGCGGCGATTATCTGATCTCCTTAGGCTGCACAGGCTATGTCGGTGATGAATTTAAGGTATACCACAGATTATATGATCTGGTAGGCATTTCAGTTATTTCCGATAAAAACACAGTTGGCTTTTTTGACATGAACACTGAGATCACAGTGGAGAAAGGCTGATGCAATGAACGAGGGAGCAAGGACAAACAGAACAGGCAATCTGATGCGTATGCTGGATGGAGACAGAAACCGCTATGTGGCACTGACTGCTCTGCCAAGCCCGGAGCAGCTTTCGGAAATGCTTTCCGGCTGTGACAGACTGATCCTGTATTTTGACAATCCACTCAGTATTCACCTGTTCGCGCAGGGCAGACCGGCATTTTCAAAGGCTGAGCAGACGGAAAAGATCCGCAGGCAGTTAGATCTGGCTGTGAAAGAAACAGGAATGAAGCTCCAGGGCAGATGGTATTACCCGTATCCGAATACGGCGTTTCCTGTGGCACTTTTTTCGGACGATCACCTGCCGTCCATGGGAGAATGTGATGATAACAGGTATCACTTCGACAGGGCACGGCTTGAACTGTTTGAAGAGCGGGAAGCGGTGGATGCATTGACAAAAGCGCATCTGTATCCGGTATTTGCCCATGCGTATGCACTGGTACTTTCTAAACTTCAGGAAGAACTGCCTGTCTATGTGCGGTTTTCCAATGAGCGGAGAGAAGATGCACAGATCAGGACGCTTCTCTATCGGGATCATGTGGAAAAGCAGGCAATGACGGGGGCTGCAATCCCACATATTGCCCGCATGACAGAGCTGGAAGCAAAGCTGGACGCGTTGTTTTCCGGCGTAACGCTATTGGATAGAAGGCTGAAGGTAAATCACATTCTGGCAGCAGAAAAAGAAACAGGCGGTATGCGTTTTGCACTTGTTGCGGGAAAAAGCTTAGAACAGCAGCTGGATGAATGGCTGGCAGAAGGAAAAGACGAAGAAGTGGCAGATTGTCTGCTTTCTTTCGCAGAGCAGCTTAAGAATCTCCCAGGGCAGAGTATGTTTTCGGAAACAGAGGATTTCCGTGCGGTATTTGGCATTCTGCCTGATGGTCTTTTGCAGCTTCATACGCTTCCGGTCACGGATGTGGATCTGGTCTGCCAGAATATTCTGCTTGATGACAGCGCGCAGATCATAGATTATGAATGGACATTTACTTTCCCGATTCCGCTGGAGTTTGTGATATTCCGTTTCCTGTATTTTTATCTGGAAGCGAAGAACAGAACCTGCTATCAGCAGCCTGCCCTTGCAGGCCTGTATGAAAAAGCAGGCATTACAAAGGAAATGCGGAAAAGATTTCTGCAGATGGAGACAGGTTTTCAGCAGTATGTGCAAAATGGTGCACTGGTACTGAGAAACAGCTATGACAAAGAAGGAAAGCCGGTGCTTGCAAAGGAAAAACTGCAGGAAGAACTGGCCGCGCTTTCAGACATACAGGTTTCTGTGCAATATGCGGATGGCAGCGAGGAGAAGCTGTCTGTAAGCAGAGATGAGAATTTTATCTGGCATCTTGTGCTGACGCCGGAAAAAGAAGGAGAGATCACTCTGCGCCTTCCGTTTCCGGGTATGCTCAGACTGGGCTGCAGTCAGAGCTTTGTGACAAATGGTATGCATTTGTGCGGGCTCATATATACATTTGAGGAAAAGGAGCCTGCGACGATCCGGATCGCAGAGCCTGACGGACAGATCCTGCTCAGCATCGAGGAGATCAGGTTGTCCGGTGCGGCGGAAAAAGAAATCAAAGAAGAGCTTGCCAGTCTGCATTTTCTGTATGAAAACAGACAACAGCAGCTTGAGGATATGAAAAATTCAGCCAGCTGGAGACTGACAAAGCCGCTCCGCAGACTGAAAGGAAATAAAGAGGACTAAAGTATGGCAGAGGATTTGGAAAAATATTATCAGGATTTATATGAGCGCGAAAAAGAAAAAAACGAACAGCTTGCCTACCGCCTTTCAGCCAGCCAGAGGGAAGTGGAGGATCTGACCAGAAAGCTGGACAAGATCAAGGGTTCTATATTCTGGAAGCTTGCAAAGCCTGCCAGAGTGGTCATCAATTATTGTATCGCAACGAAGAACCGGATCCTGTGCCACGGCAATCCCAAGGGCATTGCGCATAAGCTTCTGTCCAAATACAGGGAAAAGAAAGCGATCAGGATCCATGGAACGGGCAGCTTTCCAAGTGTGGCAGAACGGGAAAAAGAGGAAACAACCGTTTTCCCAAAGGATGTGACATTCAGTATTCTTGTGCCGCTCTATAACACACCGGAGCGTTTCCTGCGGGAAATGATCGAGTCTGTCACTGCACAGACCTACGGTAAATGGGAGCTCTGCCTGGCGGACGGTTCCGATGATGCGCATGATTTTGTCGGCAGGATCTGTCAGGAATACCGGCAGAAGGACAGCAGGATCAAATATCAGAAGCTTGCCAAAAACGAAGGAATTTCCGGCAATACAAATGAATGCTATAAGATGGCGACGGGAAATTACATTGCACTGTTCGATCATGATGATCTGCTGCATCCGTGCGTTTTATTTGCTTATATGCAGGCGATCTGCGAAAAGGATGCGGATTACATTTACTGTGATGAAGCAACCTTTAAGGGAAACAGCATCAATCATATGATCACGCTGCATTTCAAGCCGGATTTTGCACCGGATAACCTGCTTGCCAACAATTATATCTGCCATTTCAGCGTGTTCAGCAGAGAGCTTTTGGAGAGCGGCGAGCTGTTCCGCAGCCAGTTTGACGGCAGTCAGGATCACGACATGATACTGCGCCTGACAGCAAAGGCAAAGCATATCGTGCATGTACCGCGGATCCTGTATTACTGGAGATCTCACAAGGGAAGTGTGGCATCCTCTATCGATGCCAAGACTTATGCGATCGATGCAGCAAAGGGCGCAGTCGCCGATCATCTGACAAAGCTTGGCTACCGGAACTTTGAAATTGAGAGCACAAGGGCATTTGCAACGATCTTCCGGATCAAATATGAGCTGACAAGCCGTCCGCTTGTATCAATCATCATTCCGAATAAGGATCATGTGGACGATCTGAGCCGTTGCGTGGAATCGATCATCAATCTGTCCACATATGACAATTATGAGATCGTCATTGTCGAAAATAATAGTGAAACGGCAGAGATCAGAACCTATTATGAAGAAATCAGCAGACATCCGCGTGTGCAGGTGGTAGAATATAAAGGTGATTTCAACTATTCAAAAATCAACAATTTCGGTGTACAATATGCAAAGGGAGAATATCTGCTGCTTTTGAACAACGATACGGAGGTCATTACCCCGGACTGGATGGAAGAGCTTCTGATGTATGCAATGCGTAAGGATGTCGGCGTAGTCGGTGCCAAGCTGTACTATCCGGATAAAACGATCCAGCATGCAGGTATCGTGATCGGACTGGGCGCACATCGCACAGCCGGACACACGCATTACCGGATCCCGGAAGCTAATGTCGGCTATATGGGCAGGCTCTGCTATGCACAGGATGTCACAGCAGTAACAGGCGCCTGTATGATGGTTTCCAAAGCGCTTTACGAAGAACTGGGCGGACTGGATGAGAGCTTTACCGTGGCACTCAATGACGTGGATTTCTGTCTGCGTGTCAGGGAAAAAGGACTTCTCAATATCTTCACACCGTTTGCAGAGCTGTATCATTATGAATCCAAATCAAGAGGCAGCGATAAAAAGGACGAAAGAGCCCTGCGTTACCAGCAGGAATCAGACCGGTTCCGCGTTAAATGGGCAGATGCGCTGGCAAAGGGCGATCCGTATTATAACCCGAACTTCTCACTGGATCACTCCGATTTTACCGTGAACTGGAAGAAGCCGAAACAGTAAAGTAATAAATTTATCATATAGCAGGAGGAGAAAGAATGAGCTACAGAGAAACTTACAACTTTTGGTTAGAGGATGATTATTTTGATCAGAATACCAAAAACGAGCTTTTGGCAATCCGTAACAATGAGGAAGAGATCGAAGATCGCTTCTATCGTGACCTCGAATTCGGTACAGGCGGCCTTCGTGGTGTGATCGGTGCAGGAACAAATCGTATGAACTTCTACACGGTCAGAAAAGCAACACAGGGTCTTGCCAATTATATCATCAAGCAGGGCAGTCAGGAAAAAGGCGTGGCGATCGCATATGATTCCAGAAGATTTTCACCGGAATTTGCATTGGAAGCAGCCCTCTGCCTGAATGCAAACGGAATTAAGGCATACTTATTCGATGCGCTTCGTCCGACACCGGAGCTTTCCTTTGCTGTCCGCAAGCTCGGCTGTACAGCAGGTATCGTCGTAACAGCCAGCCATAACCCGCCGGAATATAACGGCTACAAGGTATACTGGGAAGACGGCGCGCAGATCACAGCTCCGAAGGATGTGGAGATTGTTGCAGAGGTAAAGGCGATCACAGATTATCATACAGTAAAAACAATGTCTGAAGCAGATGCCAAGGCACAGGGACTTTTAGCGATCATCGGCAAAGAAATCGATGATGCATATATGGTAGAGCTGAAAAAGCAGATCGTACATCCGGAGATCATCAAAGAAGTAGCAGATGAGATCAAGATCGTTTACACACCACTGCACGGTACAGGACTTGTTCCGGTCAAGCGTGTCTTAGCTGAGCTTGGCTTCAAAAATGTATATGTTGTACCGGAGCAGGAGCTTCCTGATCCTGAATTTACAACACTGGCTTATCCGAACCCGGAAGATCCTGCAGCTTTTGAGCTTGCGATCAAGCTTGCAAAAAAAGTTGGCGCAGATATCATTCTGGCAACAGACCCGGATGCTGACCGTCTCGGTGTTTACGCACTCGATACAAAGAGCGGCGAATATGTATCCTTTACAGGTAATATGTCAGGTATGCTGATCGCAGAATATCTGTTAAGAGAAAAGACAAAGACAGGTACTATGCCTGAAAATCCTGCACTTGTTAAGACGATCGTTACCACAAACATGGCAGATGTCATGACAAAAGCATATAACGTAAAAGAGATCGAAGTACTGACAGGCTTTAAGTACATCGGCGAGCAGATCAAGCTGTTTGAACAGAACCATACTTACAACTACGTATTCGGTCTGGAAGAAAGCTACGGCTGTCTGGCAGGTACACATGCAAGGGACAAGGATGCTGTTGTGGCTGTTATGTGTCTGTGTGAAGTGGCTGCATACTGCAAGAAGAACGGCATCACACTCTGGGATCAGATGCTGAAGATCTACGAAGAGTACGGATATTTCAAGGAAGGTCTGCACACGATCACCATGAAGGGTGTCACAGGCGCACAGGCGATCAAAGATATCATGGCTGCACTCCGCAAAAATCCTGCAAAGGAGCTGGCAGGTCTGAAGGTACTGAAGGTACGCGACTACGATGCAGATGTTGTAACGGATATGGCAACAGGCGAAAAGAGCAGTACAGGTCTTCCGAAGTCAAATGTACTGTACTTTGATCTGGAAAATGATTCCTGGTGTTGTGCACGTCCGTCCGGAACAGAGCCTAAGATCAAGTTCTACATGGGTGTAAAGGGTACTTCCCTGCAGGATTCCGAAGAAAAACTGGAAGCACTGAAGAACGCAGTACTTGCTATGATTCCTGAAGTATAGGAGTTATCTGATATGAAAAAACTAATAGAACAGATATTAAAATTCGGCGTTGTCGGAGTTGTCTGTTTTCTGATCGATTTTCTGATCACTATGGGACTGTCCACGCTTCTGCGAAGCGTGGCAGGTATGCCCACAGGCAGCGCAGCACTTGTCGGCGCGTTTTTTGGATTTACGATATCTGTTATTGTGAATTATCTGCTGTCCATGAAGTATGTATTTGTCCGCAAAGAGGACATGGACAGAAAAAAAGAATTTATCATCTTCGCGATACTGAGCCTGATCGGACTTGTGATCAATGAGCTGATCATCAAAGTATCGATCGATGTCCTGTATGAAAACTGGACATGGCTGAAGAATCTGATCGGCCCGACAACAGTGACTGCAGCAGCCAAAATTGTTGCGACTGCTATTGTGATGGTTTATAATTTTATTACGAGAAAGATCTTTTTGGAACAGAAGGAAGGGTAACATATGAATGACAGAATGCTGCTTTTTATACCGGCATATAACTGTGAAAAACAGATTGTACGTGTGCTGCACCAGCTTGACGAGGAGGTAGTTCCTTATTTTGAGGAAATCCTGGTTGTCAATAACCGCAGTACGGATCATACCGAACAGGTGGTAATGGAGTATCTTGCAGAGCATCCGTCTTTGCCTGTGAAGCTGATGCGTAATGATGATAATTACGGTCTGGGCGGTTCACAGAAGATGGCATTCCATTATGCAGTGGAGCATGGTTATGATTATGTCTGCATGCTGCACGGAGACGATCAGGGAGACATCCATGATTTTGTCCCGATGCTGGATAAGAAGATCTATCAGAAGCATGATTGTGTACTGGGTGCCAGATTTATGAAAGGCTCCAGACTGAAAGGCTATTCCACATTCCGTACACTGGGAAATGTGGTATATGATTTTATTTTTGCGTTTATCACAAAGCAGAGGATCTTTGATCTGGGAAGCGGACTGAACCTGTACAGCACAAAGATGCTGGAGGATTCCTTCTTTGAAAAGTTCCCGGATAATCTGATGTTCAATTATGTCATGATCCTGGCATCTCATTACTACAAGCATGATATTATCTTTTATCCGGTTTCCTGGAGAGAAGATGATCAGGTATCCAATGTAAAAATGGTAAATCAGGCTGTCACTGTCCTGAAAATGGCATTCGGTTATCTGTTTGACCATGAGAAGATCAAACAGGAATACCGTGAGGTAGTAAGAGAAAGCTACACGAGCAGACAGATTGAAGAGCTTGCGGACTGCGAGCCACAGGCATAAAAGAAAACGGAGCGTATCATGATTTGCATACTTACGATCGCAGTCGGGTTTATAGCGGTGCATTTCTTTAAAATGCTGCGCCTGTATCTGGTTCTGATGGAACACAGGATCAGCTTCGGACGCTTTATCCTGCTCTACCTGCGGACAACCTTTATCAATTTAATCATTCCGTTCAAGCTGGGCGAATTATATCGTATTGAAGAGATCGCACGGGTCACGAAAATCTGGCAGGTAGGCTTTTTAAGCGTTCTGGTAGACCGGTTTTTTGATACCCTTGCGCTTCTTTGCGTTTTACTGCCGCTGGATCTGATCCTGCGCGGGGGCATTTCCGTGATCACGATCGTATTTCTGGTAGCTCTTTTTGTGATCGCGCTTGTGTATCTGGCAATTCCGGCGAGCTATACGTACTTAAACCGGTATCTGATCATGCGGAAAACATCCGGGCGGGCACTGGTGGCACTGCGTGGACTGGATATTGTAAAGTCCTGGTATGACTTTACCCATGAGCTGATCACGGGACGTTCTGCACTGATCGTGGCAGCTTCCTTCCTTGGCTGGGGCGCTGAAATCATTACATTGCGGGCGTTATCTATATGGATGCATATTTCATTCGGCTTGGGTGATTTTGCTTCCTATATTGAAGCGGTGCTGTTAAAAGGAGAGAGCAGTCTTCTGGAGACATATACAAGGATGGGTGCGATCGCACTTCTGATCCTGACGATACTCGGCTATGTGAGCTATCTGCTCTATCACAGAAAGGAACGGGCATGAAGAAAGTAATCGTTATCTATGATGACAGTCTGAAACCGAATAAAGAGATCCGGTCCATTACAGGAGATAAATCCTATGGAGATACGATCTTTAAACGTGTGACATTGAAAAACAGAATGCGGGAGGAGATCGAGAAAAATAAAAACGTGGTTTCCATGTATTCGATCAGTAATGAACGAGAAAACGAAAAGTTAAAAGAAGAATTAATAAAAATGCAAGAGGGGCGGGCAGTGTTTTATCTGTATTCCAACTTTGGACTGGCAGATACTGCGCAGTTCCAGACGCTTCTGACAAAGACGGCTTATGTGAATGAATGCTACACTGTATACTGTGGCGATCAGCCTGCAGCAGTGATGCTCCCTGATGTGGAAACATACGACAAGAAAGCACAGCAGCTTTTGGAACGGAATGTACTGGCAGAACGGGTAGAAACAGCTGCATTTATGGACCTGTCAGACTTGAATCACTTCCTGACCTTTATTACCGGTGGCTTTGATGCCAGATTTTTCAACGCACTTGCCGGCGATGCCTATACAGTAACAAAGAAATCAACAAAAATAGAAAAAATTAAATCTGAATATAAGTTTTATTATTTGCTGCCCGACAATATGAAAATGTGGTTTGTCATGCCATATGATTACCGGGAGGATGCAAACGGTGCCAGCTATACGATGGAACGCTATCATATGACCGATATCGCGATCCGGTTCGTACATGGTGCGGTCAGCACGGAGGAGCTTTCCGATATTCTGGATAAGCTGTTTTACTTCATTAACATCCGCGGCAGAAAACAGGTTTCCGAGAAGGAAGCGAAAGCGGTTGCGGATGCCCTTTATGTGGAGAAGCTGAAGGAACGTATGGCGGATCTGAAAAAGCTGCCTGCCTACAGCCGGTTCGATGCACTGCTTTCCATGGGAACAGACTATGCAGGCATTGATGCGGTGGTAGAGAAGTATCTGCGGCTGTATGAGAAGATCGCAGCACGTCCGGCAGAAAATGCCCTTGCGATCGGACATGGGGATCTGTGTTTTTCCAACATCCTGTACAGCCGGGAAGCAAATCTGCTTAAGCTGATCGATCCGAAGGGTGCGCTCAATGAGGAGGATATGTACACAGATGTGTACTATGATCTCGCAAAACTGTCGCATTCGATCTGCGGCTGCTATGATTTCTTTAACAGCGGTCTGTACCTCATCACAATGGACCGGGATATGAAGATCCATCTGAGCATTGATGCGGATGCTGCGCCGTATATAGAAGTATTTAAGAATTATCTGGAAAAGAACGGCTTTGACTATGTCAGAGTCAGATTATATGAAGCAAGCCTGTTTTTATCCATGCTGCCATACCATATGGATCAGCCGGGTAAAGTATTTGGCTTTTTAATGAATGCGATCAGAATTTTAGAGGAGGTAGAGACATGTACGAAGATCTGACATTTTGTTTTGATATAGACGGTACGCTGTGTCCGATCAAGAAAAAGGAGGAGGCGTATATCGATCTGGTTCCTTACCCGGAAATGATCGATAAGATCCGTGAATATAAGGCGGGAGGCGCGAAGATCGTGCTGTTTACATCCCGTAACATGAACAGCTATCATGGCAACATCGGACTGATCAATGCCAATACCGCAAAGGTGCTTCTGGCATGGCTGGAAAAATGGGATATTCCATACGATGAGATTGTTTACGGAAAACCATGGCCGGGTCATAAGGGCTTTTATGTAGATGACAGAACGATCCGTCCGGATGAATTTCTGCGCTGCAGCGTAGATGAAATGGATGAGATCTGTAAGAAAAGCCGTCCACAGAATCAGTAACCTATGAGAAAGTTTCTGATATGGGGCAGCATGCTGCTCCTTATACTCGTAACTGCATATAGCATCTGGCAAAGGGAAGACGGCGGACTGTCCTATCAGACCGTAACGGAGCACAAGGCGGAAAAGATTGCGTCCCGTATGCAGGAGCAGGAAACGCTGGAAGGTTTTTCTCTCTGCTTTGCCGGAGAAAAGCTTCCGTATGATGATGGCAGCAAGACTTTTTTTCTGCCGCTTTCCGCATCGGATTCTTTATGGGAGAGCGGAGAGATCCGTGCAGAGAATGGTGAGACTGTCCTGTTTCTGGAAGATTTCGGCAAAGAAGACAAGCAGACGCTGATGGCGGAAAATCATGCGATCCCGTTTCTGGCGGCAAAGGGAAATGTGTATGCTGTATATTCCCTGAAACTGACAGGACTGCCTGTTGTGACATTTACGTCCACGGAGGAAATGACGGAAGCGGGAGAAATGTTGTATGCTTTTTCCTTATATGACAGTAATACGAAGACCGACTGGGTCACGACCTGTTATACGACAAGCAGGCTCAGAGGCAATACAAGTCTGGCATACGAGAAGAAAAGTCTTCGCCTTATGCTGAAAAAGAAGAAAAAGGATGGCAGCTTTGAGAAAAAGAACTGTAACCTTTTGGGCATCCGGAATGATGATGACTGGATTTTAAACAGCCTGTATGCGGATAATACAAGGCTGCGTGACAAGCTGTGCATGGATCTGTGGCAGGAAACAGGCGCCTATGACAATCCCTATGGTAAAAATTTTGGCATGCAGGGCGAATATGTGGAGGTGCTGATCAATGATTCTTATACCGGCTTGTATCTGCTGACGCATCCGATCGACAGAAAGCAGCTTGGACTGTCTGCAAATGCAGGTAATGATACACTGCCCGAGCGGCTTTACAAGAAAAAATATGCCGCTGCCTGGCAGGAAAGTGATTTTCTGGGCGGATTACCCGATTTAAACCAGATCGATTACAGGGGTGGTTTTTACCTGAAGGGAAATCAGGTTCTTGGGACAGAGGAAGAGTGGGAACCGCTGCGCCGGCTGGCTGCCTGTATCGAGGCAGATGATAAAACTTTTTCAAGGCAGATCGGACAGCTTGTCAACCTATCCAATCTTGTGGATAACTGGCTGTTTTTTCAGGCAATCGGTGGATTCGATAACAGTAATAAAAATGTGTACTATGCAGCACGGAACGAAAATGGAAATTACAGAGGTTATTTTATCCCGTGGGATCTGAATATCTCCTTTGGCGCGGTTTATGCGGATAACAAGTATTATGCGGAAGAAACGCTGGAGGAAACCGGGACGCAGGTGCAGTTTGAACCGGGCTGCCGGGCGATCGCGCTGGATGCGGATCATGCACGGGCACTTGCAAAAGAAAAGTGGGAAGACTGGAAAGAAAAAGCCTTTACGGCCGAGGCACTGCTGGAAAAAGCACAGCACCTGCAGCAGGAGCTGACCGGTTCCGGTGCCATGGCACGGGAAATGGAAAGATGGCCGGGCGGCAATGCTTCTACGGATCTGTCGCTTCTGACGGAATTTACGAAGCAGCGTATGGCATATATGGACAGTATGATAGACGGTTTATAAGGCGGAGAGGAGTGAAAACGTGGCGATCGCAAAAAGCAGGCATGAATATAAGTTCAGTGTGAATGAAAAAGATCTGCTGATGCTTGGTATGCGGCTCGCGCCACTGATCGCGAAGGACGCCCATGTGGGAGAGCAGGGGTATTACCATATCCGCAGCGTTTATTTTGATGATTATCACAATAACAGCTTTTACAGCAATGAAGCCGGTGTGGATCCGCGTGTAAAATACAGGATCCGCATTTACAATGCCGGTGATGCTTCGATCAAGCTGGAGAAAAAAATCAAAGAAAACGGTATGACGCGGAAATATGCGGCTCCGCTATCCCGTCAGCAGGCGGATATGCTGATCCGGGGGCAGCTGCTTCCAATCGATCAGAAGGATCTGGAAAGCTATCCACCGCTCCTTGCACAGTTTTTGCTCCTGATGCGCACAAGACGGATGCAGCCCAAGGTGATCGTGGCATATGACCGCATTCCCTATGTGGACAGAAGGGGAAATGTACGGATCACATTTGATAGAAATATTGCGGCTTCTGTGGATTTTTCCAACTTCTTTGAGAAAGAAATGCAGAAAATACCGCTGCTCCCACCGGGAGAGCATTTGCTGGAGGTCAAGTATGATGAGTACCTTCCGACGGTTTTGAAACAGCAGCTGGATCTGGGAAAGCTCAGACAGGAGACCTTTTCCAAATATTATCTTTGCAGAAAGAGGGCAGGCAATGAACACTTTTTCGAACATCTTTAAAAAATCTTTTCTGGAGGGCTTTGGCGGAAGCGATATCACAACCGTAAGGATACTTGTCACACTGGCGGTAACGTGTGCGCTTGCATTGTATATTTTTATTGTATATTATGTGGCAACAAAGAAGACCTTTTATTCCAAGACATTTAATATTGCGCTGTTTATGATCGCGGTCATCACATCGAGTATCATTCTGGCAATGCAGTCTAACCTTGTGATCTCCCTCGGTATGGTCGGTGCACTTTCTATTGTCAGATTCCGGACGGCGATCAAAGATCCGATGGATCTGATCTTTTTATTCTGGTCGATCAGTATCGGTATTATCTGTGGCGCAGAAATGTATAAGATCGGTATGATCATGTCACTTGTCCTGACGATCGGATTGTTTTTGCTGGAACTGACACCGGTGGGAAAAGCAAGTGTACTGCTTGTTGTCAATGCCAAAGATGCACAGGCGGAAGCTGGGATCATGCAGATCGTAGGGCAGTATGCAAAACGCCCGGCTGTAAAATCACGGAATCTCAGTAAGGATGGCATGGATCTGATCATTGAGATCAAAACAGCACAGGAAAACAAGCTGCTTGCAGAGCTTCTGGCAGCACAGAACGTATACGGTGCTTCCCTGATGGCACATGACGGCGAGATAATGTAGGAGGATATGACATGAAAATGACAGTTGTGATCACAATGGCAGGACTTGGTTCCCGTTTCCGCAAAGCGGGCTACAAGATGCCCAAATACCAGATCGAGGCGCACGGCAGAACTTTATTTGACTGGTCAATGGAAAGTCTGAAGGGCTTTGCAGACCCGGAAAATGACTATATCTTTGTTGTTCGTAAAGAAGACGATGCGGAGGAATTCATCCGCAGCTCCTGTGAAAAGATCGGTATCACCAATGTAACGGTGATAGGGATCGATTATCTGACAGACGGACAGGCGACCACAGCCATGCTGGCGAAGGATGTGTGGGATAAGGAATCTGCCCTGATGATTTATAATATCGATACGTATGTGGAAGCCTATGAAATGAAGACGGAGCAGATCGCCGGAGACGGTTTCATTCCGTGTTTCCATGCACCGGGCGACCACTGGAGCTTCGCAAAGCTGGATGCAAACGGCAAAGTCGTAGAGGTACGTGAAAAAGAACGTATTTCCGACAACTGTACACTCGGTGCTTATTATTTCAAGACCTGTGCACTGTACGAACAGCTTTATAACGAATACTATACCAGCGAAGAAAAGCTGGAAAAGGGTGAAAAATATGTCGCACCGCTTTACAATTACCTGATCTCCAAGGGCGGAGATGTCCGCATTTCCATCGTGGATTTTGAGAAGGTGCATGTACTCGGAACGCCGGAGGAACTGAATTACTTCCTCGAACACTATAAAGGCTGAGAGATAGAAGAATGAGAAAGGAGAGACCATGAAGCAGGAAAAGAAGGGCTTACAACTTTATAAAACAGCACTGGTGATTTCCTGCGTTCATTTTCTCCTGAGCTTTTGGACAGACAACTTTATCTTCCGGTATGTGGTGTTTGACTTCAGCTCTGCGAAAAATATCGTAAAATCGATTGAAACCTGTGGTGTAAAACTTGTGTTCCTTTTCCTGCTGATCGCAGTATGGCAGGGAATTTTTTATGTTTGCAAAAAGGCTGATAAGACATTCAAAAGAGTGGCATTTGGGTATTTCCTGTTGATGCTTGTTCTTTTGCTTCTGACGTGGCCGGGCATCTGGCGTATGGATGAGTTTGGGATCCTAACGAGTGCTGTGCAGCTCTTTCCGCATTTTTGGCAGAATTATATAACAAGTGTATTTTATATATATGCTCTGATGCTGTTTCCGTTTCCGGCGGGCGTGATCCTGGTGCAGATCATCTGTATTTCCCTGATCATTGCAAGACTGGTGACACTCTGCCTGTCTGCAGAGCCGGAGCAGATAGGAAAAAAGAAAAAAAGCCTCTGTTATTTATTGATGCTTGTTCCGTTCTTACTGTTACCGGTACTGGATTCGAACCTGTATCCGATGCGTGTCAGTATGCATGCGTTTTTGGAACTCTGGCTTTTGGCAGAGCTGTATTTTAACTGGAAAAAGAATACGATGCCCGCATGGTATCTGCCGATGCTTGCTGCAGTTGTGACTGTGTGGCGGACAGAAGCGATTTATTATGTGGTTTGTTTCCCGCTGCTGCTTCTTTGGATGGGCAGAGGAAAGAAATACCGGAAACAGATATTACTATATTTGATGTGTACTGTTATTTTATTTGTACCGCAAAAACTGGGCGAAAAAATAACAAGTGGCAGCCAATATGAACTGACAAGCGTTGTACTACCGCTTGTACCACTGGTTGAGGCAACGCATGAAACAGACACTGCAGTCGACAGACAACTGCTTGCTGAAATTGACAAGGTTGTCAGTGTGGAGGTGACACTGGAAGGCGCAAGAGAAGGAAAGACAGGGATCAATCTGTTCTGGAGCCGCCCGGACTTCCAGAGATCCTATACCGACAAAGAGTTCGCTTCTTTTAAGCAGGCATATTATAAACTGATCCTGCGTTATCCGGCTGTTTTTCTGAAAGAACGGTTTGAGACATTTGTGTCATCTACAGGACTTCTGGAAAATACGACGGAACTCTTTACAGAGTCTGTACCGAATTATATCACGTTCCGGCAGTATCCGCTGAGCAGCCCGATCTCTGACAAAACAAGAACGGCTGTTATTAAAGGACTGGAATTAAGGACACAAAAAGACTATACACAGAAGCTGGCAGTGACGGATCTGGTATATTCTGCATTGCCGGCAGTTCTGATACTACTTGTAGCATCTGTTATTTTATTGATCCGTAAGAAATGGCTTCCGCTGTTTCTGCTTTTGACCGCACTTGTGAAAGTGCCGCTTGTATTTCTGACAGCACCGTCCAGACTGTTTATGTACTATTATTCTGTTTATCTGATCGGATATGCGGTGTTATTTTATTCCGCCTTCCTGCTGACCCAAAAGAAGGCGAAAGGGAGTAAGACAGGAGGCGGCTTATGAGTAAGATCCGAAGAACCGTTTCTTATCTGAAACGAAATGGCATTGCAAATACAATAACGGCTGTGCTTGAAAGAATAGATAAAAAAGGAATGGATCAGGCAGGCAGACAGGCAGCTTCTTATATGCGGCAGGTGACAACGAAGGAACGTTGGGAAATGGATGCACTTTCGGGAGCAGAAAACAGAACATGGGAAAAAGCGTATACGTTCAGTATTTTAGTACCGGCGTATGAGACCGATGAAACATATCTGCGCGAAATGATCGACTCTGTTCTGGGACAGAGCTACAAAAAGCTGCAGCTTGTGCTGGCGGATGCTTCCGCATCAGACCGGGTGGAGCGTGTGGCAAAGACGTACCAGGATGACAGGCTGACTTATTTCAGACTGCAGGAAAATGCCGGAATATCCCATAATACAAACGAAGCACTTGCCCATGCAACGGGAGAGTATATCGGGCTTCTGGATCATGATGATCTTTTGTGCAAGGATGCACTTGCCTATATGATGCAGCGGCTTGAGGAGCAGGACTATCTGTTTTTATATACTGATGAGGATAAGATCGACCAGACTGGAACGACCGTGTTTGAGCCGAACTGGAAGCCGGATTTTAATCTGGACTATCTGCTCTCCAATAATTACATCTGTCATTTTTCTGCGATCCGTGCAGATCTTATGAAAAAGCTGCAGTTTCGCAGCAACTATGACGGTGCACAGGATTATGATCTGTTTCTCCGCACTGTATATGAGATTGGAAAGGAAGGACCAAAGGATACAGAAGGACGTCTTCTTTATCCGCAGGCGTATATGGATCGTAAAATCGCACATATTCCGCAGATCTGTTATCACTGGCGGGCGCATCTCGGTTCTACCGCAGACAATCCGCAGAGTAAGCTCTATGCTTATGAGGCGGGAAAGCGTGCACTGGAGGACTTTGCAAGGCAGAACGGATGGCAGACGGAGATCTGTCATACAAATCATCTGGGCTTTTACCGGATCGACTGGAAGGATATTTTTGCGCAGCGCCCGGATGTTGTGGCAGTCTGCTCAAATGAGTGTAGAAGAGGCAGGGTGGCGGAAAGTGGCACATTGCCCGGTGCAAAGTACGGAGAACATGTATTTGCGGGGCTGAAAAAGCGTTACAGCGGCTATCTGCACCGTGCATCCATGACTGTGGATGTGACGGATCCTCCGCTGCAGCAGACCATATATCGCAAAGATGCTGAGCAGAAAAAGGGCAGGATCGTGTATCTGCCGGGGAGTAAACAATAATATGATCAAAACAACGGTAGTGATTCCAAATTACAACGGTATAAAGTATATGGAAGATTGTCTGACCTTTCTTTCTCGCTGCAAGGAGACGGAGTTTGCAACGATCGTCGTGGATAATGGATCTTCGGACGGGAGCAGAGAGCTTGTGGCGGAGAAATTCCCGTGGGTGGAGCTGATCGCCAATGAAGAGAATCTTGGGTTCTGCAAGGCGGTCAATCAGGGGATCAGAGCCAGCAGAACGCCTTATGTGCTTCTGCTTAATAACGATACCGTGGTGGATGACCGTTTTGTGGCAAATCTGGAAAAAAGCATGGACGCGCGGCCGGGTTATTTCAGCATCGGTGCCAAGATGCTTTCCATGAAAGAGCCGGAGATCATTGATGATGCAGGTGATTTTTATTGTGCACTCGGCTGGGCATTTGCCAGAGGAAAAGGCATGGACAGCGGGCGGTATACAGAGCCGTCAAAGATTTTTGCCGCCTGCGGCGGTGCAGCGATCTACCGGCGGGATGTGTTTGCAAAGATCGGCTATTTTGATGAAAATCATTTTGCGTATCTGGAGGATATCGATATCGGTTATCGTGCAAGGATATTTGGGTATCAGAACGGCTATTGCCCGGATGCGATCGTTTACCATGCGGGAAGCGGCGCAAGCGGATCGAGATACAACGCGTTCAAGGTGGATCTCTCCTCTCGCAACAGTATTTATCTGATCTATAAAAATATGCCGCTTTTGCAGCTGATTTTAAATCTGCCGTTTTTACTTTTGGGATTTCTTGTCAAGACTCTTTTCTTTATAAAAAAGGGATTTGGGCTTCTTTATCTGCGGGGACTGTGGAAGGGCATCCGGCTGTCCTGCTCCAAAGAGGGCAGAAAGCATAAGATTCCGTTTTCCGCGCGTAGATTGTGGCAGTACTGCAAAATACAGGGAATGCTGTATGCGGGCGTTGTCAGACGGTTGATTCATTGATTCTTAAGAATAAAAATGTTGCCCTTTTGTTGTAAATATTGTAAAATATCGTATTGTATATGGATTGGGTGGTAGAACCATGATAAAGGATAATCAGAAAATGTTTAACCGGATGCATGTCGTGCTGGACGCAATCATTATCGTAATTGCATATGCTCTGGCATGGTTTTTGAAATTCCGCAGTCATCTGCCGGTTTTGTATTCCGGGAATGAAGCGTTGCCGCCGGAGACATATTTCAGCGCACTTATATTGATCGTTCCGGTTTATATCTTTTTATATTATATTACATCGCTTTATACCGCTAAGCGCGCGACAAGCATGCGCCGTGGCATTTACAATGTCATGCGAGCCAATACGGTGGGGCTTCTGTTCCTGATCGCAGGATTGTATATTATCAATCAGCCGGATTTCTCCCGTAGTATGTTATTTTATTTCTACGTGTTGAATATATCTCTGGATTCACTGATTCGTGTCATGATCCACAAATGGCTCCGTATTCTGCGTAAAAAGGGATATAATGTGAAGTACATCCTGCTGGTCGGTTATTCAAGAGCGGCAGAGCTTTATATTGACAGGATCAAACAGAATCCGCAGTGGGGCTATGTTGTCAGAGGTATTCTGGATGACAAGATCCCGCGTGGTACGGAATACAGAGGCATCAAGGTGATCGGGCAGATTGATAATCTGTTTTATATTCTGCCGGAGAACAAGCTGGATGAAATTGCCGTTACGCTGGCATTGGAAAATTACGGACGATTGGAAGAAATTGTTAACCTGTGCGAAAAATCCGGTGTGCATACAAAGTTCATTCCGGATTATAACAGCGTTATTCCGAGTAAGCCGTATACGGAAGATCTGAACGGACTGCCTGTGATCAATATCAGGCATGTGCCATTGACAAATACGTTAAACATGGTGGCAAAGAGGGCTTTTGATATTGTATTCGGTGCCATTGCACTGGTGATCTTTTCACCGGTACTGCTTGTTACCGCGCTTCTTATCAAGTGCACGAGCGAAGGTCCTGTGATCTTTAAGCAGGAGCGTGTGGGACTGCATAATAAGCCGTTCCAGATGTACAAATTCCGTACGATGGAGCTGCAAAAGCCGAGTGAGGAAAAGAAAGAGTGGACAACCAGAGACGATCCGCGTGTGACGAAGGTCGGAAGGGTGCTCCGCAGGACAAGCATAGATGAACTGCCACAGCTCTTCAATGTGCTGCTTGGTGATATGAGTCTGGTAGGACCAAGACCGGAAAGACCGTTTTTTGTGGAAAAATTTAAAGAAGAGATACCGCGTTATATGATCAAGCATCAGGTAAGACCGGGCATGACAGGCTGGGCGCAGGTAAACGGATACAGGGGAGATACCTCGATCCGCAAACGTATTGACTGTGATTTATACTATATTGAAAACTGGACAATGGGACTGGATATCAAGATTTTATTCCTGACCATTTTCAAAGGTTTTGTCAATAAAAACGCATACTAATACAAGTGACAGTAAGGAGTAATGAAATGGGAAGTACAGATCCGAAAAAGAAGACAGGAAAGAAGAGAATGACAAAGGAGGAGCGTGCGAAAAAAAAGCGCAACAGGATCATCCTGATCGCTGTTGAAGTTTTTGTACTGCTTTTGATGTTGATCGCATTATATGTAGTTGTATTGTATGGAAAGATCCATCATGAGGATATCAAGGACGAAGATATCGTGATCAATGACGGTATTGACGGAGAAAATGACATCAATGCCAGTGACATAGCCACCAATGAAGGACTGGGCGGTCATATGAGCGGTTATCGTAATGTAGCACTGTTTGGTGTGGATGCCCGTGATAAGTCACTCGGCAAGGGCAACAGAACCGATACGATCATTGTTGCTTCCATTAATGAGACAACAAAGGAAGTCAAGCTTGTTTCCGTCTACCGTGATACGTATCTGAATATCGGTAATGACAGCTATAACAAAGCAAATTCCGCTTATGCAAAGGGTGGTCCTCTGCAGGCGATCAATATGCTGAACATGAATCTTGATCTGAATATTACGGATTATGTGACAGTCGGCTGGGCAGGTGTTGCAGATACGATCGATGCGTTAGGCGGAGTTGAGATCGACGTCGATGAAAGTGAGATCAACCATCTGAATAACTATCAGGTGGAAACTTCCAAGTCACTTGGAAAATCGTATAACAAAGTTACTTCCACAGGCTTGCAGACACTGGACGGTATTCAGGCTGTTTCCTACTGCCGTATTCGTTATACCGCTGGTGATGACTTCAAGCGTACAGAGCGTCAGAGAGAAGTCATCCAGGCAATTCTGGATAAAGCGAAAAAAGCAAATATTGCAACACTGAATAAGGCAGCAAATACGATCTTTGAAGAGATTTCTACTTCCATGACATTTACAGAAATTACAGAGCTTCTGACAGATGTGGCAAGCTATTCGATCGGCGAGACCGACGGTTTCCCGGCAGAGCAGTACCGTGCAACGGGAGATGTACATGGCGCAAGCTGTGTTATGAGTACAGATCTGACAGCTGATGTTCTAAGTCTGCACCAGTTCTTATTTGGAGATGTCGGTGATTACCAGCCTTCCGGAGAGGTACAGTCGATCGCAGCAAAAGTACACAGTGATACAGGAAAATAAGTAAATAAAAAAGGAGCTTTGCAAAAAGCTCCTTTTTTTAAAATTATCGTAAAGAAGGAAAGAAATATGACGGTAGACGTAATTATACCGACTTATAAGCCGGATCAGCGTTTTTTTGAGCTGATCGCACTTTTGGATAAACAGACGTTTCCAATTTCACATATCCGGATCATCAATACGGAAGAAAAGTACTTCGAAAAGATCATATATGGCAGACGTTATGAGGAGGAATATCGTAATTTATGTGTGACACATATTTCCAGACGGGAATTTGACCATGCGGCAACCAGGTCGCACGCGGTTGCGCATTCCGATGCAGACATCTTTGTGATGATGACGATGGATGCGTATCCGAAAGATACGCATCTGATCGAAAATCTGGTCAAAGCACTTGTTCCTGATAATGTGGCAGTCAGCTATGCCAGACAGCTTGCCAATCCGGATGCCGGTATGATAGAGCAGTTTACCAGAAATTACAATTATCCGGATACATCCTGTATGAAATCAAAAGAGGATATCGAAAAGCTGGGGATCAAGACCTTCTTCTGCTCGGATGTCTGTGCGGCCTATAAGAGAGATATCTTTGACAGGCTTGGGGGGTATCCGGATCATGCGATATTCAATGAGGATATGATCTATGCGCACAAGGCAATCATGGCAGGCTACAGCATTGCTTATGCGGCAGATGCCTGCGTATACCATTCACACAATTATACAGGCGTGCAGCAGTTCCACCGGAATTTTGATATGGGTGTATCACAGGCGGATCACCCCGAGGTATTTGCCTCTGTTCCCGCAGAGGGAGAAGGCATTTCAATGGTAAAGAAAACAGCCCGTTATCTGATTGGGCAGAAACAAGGCTTGCAGATCTTTAAGCTGATCTATATCAGCGGTTGTAAATATCTGGGCTACCTTCTGGGCAGGCATTACAGAAAGCTGCCAGAAAAGTGGATCCTGCACTTTACTGCTGACCGAAATTACTGGAAAAATCTGTATTAGAAGCCTGTTTCCACAAAATAAACACATTTCAGAGATACACTATACACACTGGAAGAAATCTATCCCATAAAGTGAGGTAATGTGTTATGTATGGACAAGATGAATGGAACGTAAGACAGGAAGATATCTATCAGCCTGATTTATCCGATAAACCAAAAAAGAAAAAGAAGGGTCGTTTCTGGGCAACGGTTGGAAGCGGACTTTTGTTTGGACTCTGCGCAGGACTTATGATCTGGGGCGTGGGACAGTTTATGCCGCAGATTTCAGGAGTAGTGGCAGCAGATATACAGGGAAAAGCGGCTGTAACAGAACAGCCCGGTGATTTTGCAGCTGCCAAACCGGACGCTTCTGCCGCAGCAAATACGGTAGAAACAGATCAGGCAACGGATGTGCCAATGTCAGATCTGCAAGAGGAATCTGATATTGCTGTGGCACAGTCAGAAGGCATGACAAAGGCTGTTGTGACGGATGTGACTGATGTTGTTGATACCGTAATGCCGTCGGTAGTCTCTATTTTCGGAACGTATTCCGTGACAGAAAATTTTTGGGGCTATGCGATCAGGCAGGAAGAAACAGGAAGCGGATCCGGTTTTATCGTTGGAGAAAACGAGGATGAGCTTCTGCTTGTGACGAATAATCATGTCGTAGCGGATTCTACTTCGCTTTCTGTACAATTTATTGATGAGAGCATCTATGATGCAGTGGTAAAGGGAACAGACGCAGATGCGGATCTGGCAGTGATCGCCATAAAGCTTTCGGATCTGTCCGCAGCAACGAAGAGTGCGATCAGGATTGCAACACTGGGAGATTCCGATAACTTAAAGGTCGGAGAGCCTGCGATCGCGATCGGGAATGCACTCGGTTACGGGCAAAGCGTGACCACGGGTGTGATCAGTGCTTTGAACAGAGATTATTCTGTAGATGAAGATGGAAATACGCAGGCACTGATCCAGACAGATGCAGCGATCAATCCGGGTAATTCAGGCGGTGCGCTTTTAAATGTCAGCGGTGAGGTAATCGGGATCAATTCCAATAAGATTGCCGGAACAAAGGTGGAAGGCATGGGATATGCCATTCCGATCTCTACGGCAAAGCCGATCATTGCCGAACTGATGAATAAACAGACAAGAACACCGGTAGAGCAGAATAAACGGGGCTATCTGGGCATTTCCGGGCTGAATGTAGACAGCCAGGTACAGGAAATGTACGGAATCCCGGTTGGCGTTTATATTTCAAGAGTATATGAAGGAACTGCAGCACAGAAGGCAGGACTGAAGAAGGGGGATATCATCATAAGCTGTGACGGAGAAACCGTAGAAACAATGGAGGGGCTTTCCGCACTGCTTGACAGCATGGAAGCGGGGACATCCGTACAGATCGGTGTGATGATGTCTGTGGACGGCGGTTATCAGGAGCGTATTTTAGAGGTTACGCTTGATGGAAATCAGTAAATGATAAAGGAGAGAAACAATGTCTGATTATGATGAAGATGTTTTCTTTGATGAAGAAGACGAAAAAGAAAAGATAGAAAAGGAAATTATTTCAGAAGATGATTTTGATGAAGATTTCCAGGGAGAAGACAGAAAAAAAGCGGTATATCGGAATACAACGGAAGCAGAAGAAGATGAATTTTCCGAAGATTTTGACGTGACAGATACGGCGGATGAGGATTTTGATGATTCAGAAGAGATTTCCGTTACTGATGAAAAGATAAAGCAGGATCCGCCTGCCTGTGATGGAAAAGAAGGCAAAATAACGGAAGCGAATGATTTCAGGGAAGTGAAGCCCGGTGAGGATGTACAAAATGGCGACGAACCTGAAAATGTAGCTGATGAGAACAGGGAAGCCTGTGAAGGAACCGTAGAGGATACGGAAGAGGAAGACGAGGACGACGAGGACGACAGCCCGTACGAGGATGTCTGCTTTGTCTGCCGCAGACCGGAAAGCGTAACGGGTAAGCAGTTTAAACTGCCGAATAACATCTGTGTCTGCAATGACTGTATGCATAAGACAATGGATGCTGTCAGTCAGTTTGATTATCAGGGGATGCTGGATCCATCCATGCTGGCGCAGTCCATGAACCAGTCAGACCTTTCTGATCTGTCTAAAAAGTTCCCAAACATCAGTTTCGTCAATCTGGCAGATCTGCAGGGAGACGGTGGGATTCCAAATAAGCAAAAGCTGAAAAAGAAAAAGAAGAAAGCAGAAAATGAACCGGTACTGGATATCAAAAATATTCCACCGCCACACAAGATCAAGGCACAGCTGGATGATTTCGTGGTTGGACAGGATTATGCCAAAAAGGTTATTTCTGTTGCGGTTTACAATCACTACAAACGTGTGGCAACCAATACAATGGATGATATCGAGATCGAAAAGTCCAATATGCTGATGATCGGTCCGACAGGCTGCGGTAAGACCTATCTGGTCAAAACGCTTGCACGTCTTTTGGATGTACCGCTTGCGATCACAGATGCCACTTCCCTGACAGAGGCGGGTTATATCGGTGATGATATAGAAAGCGTTGTTTCCAAGCTGCTTGCTGCCGCAGATAATGATGTGGAGCGTGCGGAAATGGGTATCATCTTTATTGATGAGATTGATAAGATCGCGAAGAAGAAGGAAACAACGAGCCGTGACGTATCCGGTGAATCCGTACAGCAGGGTATGCTGAAGCTGCTAGAAGGTGCAGAAGTAGAAGTGCCGGTCGGTGCAAACAGCAAAAATGCGATGGTACCGCTTACAACGGTCAATACAAGAAATATTCTGTTTATCTGTGGTGGTGCATTCCCGGATCTGGATGATATCATCAAACAGCGTCTGATGAAAAAAACGTCCATCGGCTATGAAGCTGATCTGAAAGATAAATTTAATAACGACAAGGATCTGATTAAAAAGGTAACGATCGAGGATCTGAAGAAGTTCGGTATGATTCCGGAATTTCTTGGCAGACTGCCGATCATTTATACATTGGATGCGCTTGACAAGGATATGTATATCAAGATCTTAAAAGAGCCGAAAAATGCGATCCTGAAGCAGTATCAGAAGCTGCTTGCCCTGGACGAGGTAGATCTTGAATTTGATGATGGTGCACTCGAAGCGATCGCGGAAAAGGCAATGGAAAAGGATACAGGAGCCAGGGCACTGCGTGCCATCATCGAGGAATTCATGCTTGATATTATGTATGAGATCCCGAAAGACGAAAATATAGGACGCGTGACGATCACGAAGGAATATATTGAGGGCTGTGGCGGCCCGAAGATTGAAATCCGTAGTACGGAGACACTTCCCAGCATAGAATAGAAAAAAGCCATGAGAGGCATCTATGGATTGCAGGGAAAAAATCGTATCAGAGGATTATCTGAATCTGCTTGTGGATTATATAGCAGATTTTGATCTGTTAAAACAGAATGGAGTGGACTACTGCTTTGTACCGATCGAGGAGAATTTCGGTATTTTGTATGTAAGCAGGACGAATCTTCCGCCACTCAGTGCTTCAGAATACCGCTATGCCTTTATTCCGAAATGTTACGGACTTGCTGCCCGGGAGGAAACTTCCGGGCTTTTTTCGACCATAAAACAGAGCGAAAATACGGTATATGGGGAATACAGGCTGCAGCAGGAGGGGCAGCGGATTGCAGGTGCATATGAGGACAGTGGTATCCTGCGTGTGCAGCAGCCACCACTCAGTCTGACCGGAAATGGAATACTGATCGGGCTGATTGATACAGGGATCAGATATACGTTCCCTGACTTTTTAAAGGAAGATGGAACGACAAAGCTGCATTCTGTCTGGGATCAGACACAGCAGAGCGGACAGACGCCTATAGGGCTTCCCTACGGAACTGTTTTTTCAAAAGAAGAGATCAATGAAAATCTGCGTCAGCGCGAAAATGCCCAGAGTGTACCTCTCTTATTGACGGATGAAAACGGACATGGTACAAAGGTTGCTTCCGTGGCATCTAAAGCAGCGCCCTCGGCAGAACTGATCATGGTAAAATGCAGGCAGGCAAAGTCATATCTGCGCACTTATTACAGAATACCGGAAGCGGCAGATGCTTATGACGAGTCGGATATCGTGGCGGCACTGAAGTATATTCATGATATCAGCCAGCAGGAAAACAAACCGGTTGTCATCGGGATCACAATGGGAACCAACATGGGAGATCACACCGGTAATTCTTTCTTAAACATATATCTGAATACGCTGACGCAGGAGAGGCATCATTGTATTGTCATAGGTGGCGGAAATGAAGGAAATGCGGCGCATCACTACGCAGGCGGTATCATGCTGCAGGCTGAAAATCCCTATGAGGATGTGGAAGTACGTGTCGCAGAAGGCAGCAGCGGATTTACCATGGAGCTGTGGGGTGAAATTCCCAATGTTTATACGATCATGCTCCGATCGCCGGATGGGGAAACAATCAGCCGAATACCGGCTCGCTTCGGGCAGACGCTGCAGTTTGATTTTGTATATAGTAATTCAAAAGTCAGTGTGGATTATATTCCGATAGAACTGAACAGCGGAGAGGAGCTTATTTATCTGCGTTTTGAAAATCCGCTTGCTGGCATCTGGACAATACGTGTATATGCACAGGGAAGTGCAGGAACTGCGCGTTTTCACAGCTGGCTTCCAATTACAGCATTTCTGAATGAACCGGTCTATTTTCTGAGACCGGATCCCTATACCACAATGACAGAACCGTCCTACTGTGAAAATGCGATAAGCCTGACCTATTATGATTCTTCCAATAACAGCTTTTCGATTGACAGCGGGCGCGGCTTTCAGAGACAGGGCTTGATCAAACCGGATCTTTCCGTAGCGGGGATCCGTGTGCAGACAGCACTGGGGCTTTCGTCGGGCAGCAGCATTGCGACCGGGCTTATGACAGGTGCGGCGGCACAGTTTATGCAATGGGCGATCGTGGAGAGAAAGGATCCAGTCATCAACAGTAAAGGTATTCGGAATTACTTTATCCGCGGCGCTGAACGTGAAAAAACGCTGGAATATCCCAACCGCCAGTGGGGCTACGGGAGGATGGATATTGCCGGTATTTTTGATGCACTTGTGGAATAGAATCTGACATGATTTTTCTGGCGGTTCCGTGAAGAAGAGTATTTTATTTATGGGAGAACTGTGATAGGATACCAGATAGATATAAGCGCGTTAAAAGTCAGGAAACAGATTCTGCAAAAGCAGGGAAAAGGAGAGAAAAGTTTGGTTTACATAATTATACTACTTGCCCTCTTTATCGGGGATGGCATTATCAAATATCTCGTTGAAAATCTGATCGATCAAAAGGAACGGATCCCAATTCTGGGCGGAAAACTCTTTTTGACGAAATATCATAATTTCGGCGCTTTTTTAAATCTGGGAGAGAAGAAAAAGGAGCTGGTGAAACTGACAGCGGCGGTGATCACACTTTTATGCCTGCTTCTATTTATCGTGACACTCGGCAGACACGGAAAACGGCTCCTGAAATGGGCACTGTCCCTGCTTTTGGGAGGCGCCTTCAGCAATATGTGTGACCGCCTGACAAGAGGCTATGTGGTTGATTATTTTGGCTTTCGGGTGAAAAATAAGAGGCTGAGAAATGTCATCTTTAATGTGTCTGACTTTGGTATTATGATCGGAGCTGTGCTGCTGGTGATAGCCGCAAGATAAATAAAATAACTCCCTTTTTACAAAAGTGTGTCTGATGCATACTAACTCATAATTATACGAAACACCATTCTTTTATTCATTTTCTATTCATTTCTGGCTAATGGGTATTCATTTTTACTCTAAGTTGTCGTGCAATTTATTAGAATGGAATTTTTGAAAGAGCCAGCACCTTGAATGGGCTGACTCTTTCAATGTCACCTGTAATTGACAAATTGGAATTTATCACTATGATAAACAACCAATAGATTATTCGTTAATTTCTTGTTTGTCGCGAAAAGCCTTTTTTGTAACCATTGTGAAATCGAATTTCTCCATGTGGAGTGTGTTATATGGCTTTTCTTCAATTACGATGTCAGATTTGTCTGCTTCTATTATAATGTTTTTTCCGGAAAGATCGCAGGATATCTGCGTTTGAGCTATTGATGGAAGCCCCAATGAATGACAATTTCTTTGGTCATCTTCAAAAGAAGAGCTTTCTTCAAAATAGTCAAGGAAACATTTAAAATATAATCTGCCATTCTCAAAACCGTTGAGCTCTATTTTTGTCCAAGAAGAAGTATATTTATTAATATGTTCTTTAGGGATATCAAAAAACATTCCTACCATTTCAATTATCTTATTACGGTCTTTATTACTGAAAAAACATTTCTTTTTCATAGAATTAGTATCATAAATCCAGGTATGATTAAGACCTTTGTAGATAATTGTTTCATCATCAAGGAAAAACATAACAGATCCATCAAAATGCGGATTGATAAGTTTTTGTGTTTCACGGTCATACCACATTGTATTGTTATTACTATGTGTCCAGTGCTGAAAAAAGATACGCTTTGGCGTAATATGCAAGTCTATGCCGCTTTTCTTGATGCCTGAATGCTTGAACAATACTTCGGATTCTCCGCTGTTTAAGTGATATACAGCAACTTTGTTGCCTATATTGAAAAACAAATCGTTTTCGTAAAAGCAAAGATCACCGTAACATTCACCTTTATATATCAGCTTTTCTTTTCCCGTAGAGAAATCTCCAATATATATGCTTGCTTTTTTGCTTAACTTGTAATCGGCTCCGTCGGGCAGAAATTCCTGAGTATACCATGCAGCCATATTATTTCCGATAGCAATGTCCTGAACGGCTGTATGCTTTTCGATTTTTATATCCTCGCTTCTGTTTGACAAATGCTTTCCACCAACGCTGATTGCAGGCATTATTGACGGACGAGGATACTCTCCGTGAGCATCAAAAGAATATTTAATATTATTCTCGCTAAAAATGATTTTGCCGTTTTCAATCTTTATATCCATAAGTCACCTCATAAACAAATCCCAATTTTTCTGTATCTTGCTCCCATCTTCTTGCCCTTCGGACAAGAATCATCCCTCGCTCAAAGAGCTCTGTCAATTTCGATTTGTATAACAGTAGTCTAACACACGTTGTTTAAAAATACTACAGCCAAGCCAATGTCTGTAATTTGCCCTAAAATTTCATTTTATGGAATTTGGACTACTTGACTTTCTAATTGCATACGCAATTCGTGACATGTATCATTATACTGTTGATACATCAGACACACAAATGTAAATAGGGACTAAAATGAACAGCTCCTGTATGATATTGGGATGCGATTAGCTGCAAATGCGTCTTTCTACTTGGCAAAGTACTGGCAGATGTATGTGGTGCCACGACACGGATGTCGTGGCAGCGAACTTGAGACAAGGATGTCGAATGTTCGCGTGCCACATGCATGTCAGTACGTGCCTTAGTAGAAAAGCATATGCAGCGTGCATCAAAATATCATGCAGGAGCTGTTGTATATTCTTCTGCTCTATATTTTCACATATTACGCTGTAATGATCGTACCTGTTTTTCCTTTTAATGCATTATTTGTCTGTGCAAGGGAAGTGATCAGTACCTGACCGTCCGGCTTCTTTGCAAGATATGCGATCGCGGCCTCGATCTTAGGCAGCATATCTGTTGCACCGAACTGACCTTCTTCGATGTATTTCTGTGCCTCGGCAACCGTCATGGAAGAGATGCCTTCCTGATCTTCTTTGCCAAAGTTTTTATATACCATGTCAACGCTTGTTAAAATAATAAGCTCATCTGCCATCAGATCAGAAGCAAGTTTTCCTGCAATACAGTCTTTTTCGATAACTGCGGAAGCACCCTGATAAGCGTGCTGCTGTTCAATGACCGGAATACCGCCACCGCCGCAGGCGATAACGATCTGATCTGCATCTGCAAGTGTGCGGATCGCATCAATCTCCACGATCTTGAGCGGCTTTGGTGCAGCGACGATACGCTGGAAGCCCTTGCCCGGTACCTCTTCTACATAATTGCCCTTTTTGATCTCCATATCCGCATCTTCACGGCTCATGTAACGGCCGATCGCTTTCTGCGGTGCGTAGAATGCTTCATCGTAAGGATCTACGGTTACCTGCGTCAGGATCGTGCTGACCGGCTTTGTGATACCGCGGCTCATCAGCTCTGCCTTCAGGGAATTCTGAATATCGTATCCGACATAGCCCTGGCTCATTGCGGAGCAGACACACATCGGAGCCGGTGTGTAGTCGATATAAATACGTCTCAGCTCTGTCATAGCCTTGTGGATCATGCTGACCTGCGGACCGTTGGAATGGGTGATGGTAAGCTGGTAATCTGCTTCAACCAGATCAGCTAACGCCTTGGCTGTATCCTTTACAGCATCCCACTGTTCCATGATCGTATAACCTAATGCATCGTGTCCCAGAGACACTACAACTTTTTTCTTGCTCATAGAAATACCTCGTTCTTTATATGTGATTATTGTGCTATCTGACTGATGTCCCATATGCCGGGCATCTTTGCATATCATAACAAAGATGTAAATCCATATAGCACCGGATTGTGTTTATTATAGCAAATCCTGCTTCATTTGTACACCTTTTGTCTGCTGTAAAAGATCGATTCCGAGCACCAGCAAAAGAAACAGCCGCACAAGGGCAGCAGGCTGCTCCATGCCATCATAAGAGAACCAGAAAAGCGTTTCTCCGTAGGTCGCCAGAGCCAGAAGCTGTGCCACGACCGGGCGCCAGAGCTTACGAGGACGAAACAGATAAAACAGCATTACGATTTCTGCAATATACGCATAGCGGTCATGCATATGCGGCAGGAAAAATGTGATATACAAAACGGAAAAAGCGGTAAAGCAACATAAAAATTCCCGCGTCAGTTCCATTTTTTTATGATAGAAATAATATACAAAAAGCACAAGGGAGGCGGCGCAGAACACAATGCAGAACTGCCCGAATCTGTCTGCCAGTGCATCAAACTGCCAGAAGGAGTAAATATTAGGGTATTTGAGCTGCAGCTCCGCGTGTGTGCCCGCCTGACTGACATAGAGGAGCAGAAGCTCTTTCAGCGGTCTTCCGGCGATCAGTGACGGGATCAGCGTGATGCAGTAAACGCCGGGGATCCACAGCAGGGTACGCAGGCGGTAATTTTTCCATAAAAAGATCACAGCAAGCACAGGCAGGATAAAGACTGTCTGCAGTTTGAAGGAAAACGCGCAGCCGATACAGAACAGAACAAGTGTATCTGTCCGGATCACAAACGACGCGGCAGCTTCTTTTACTTTTTTACCTCCGAAATGCAGGGTCAATGTCTTTTCTTTCATGGCGATGTAAAGTGCTGTCAGAATAAAGATCGTGTAAATATTGTCGCACTGTCCCCAGACGCCGGAATTGGCGATCACGGTCGGTAGCAGCAGAACGGCGCTAAAGAGCAGCACCTGCTTGTATTTGGAATCTTCCGGGGCAATGAGCTTTGCAGCTACGATGGCAAGCACATAGTCCAGACAGATGCCCACGCCTTTGATGACATAAAGCGGTTCCACATCAAAATAAGAGATCAGCATCAGAAGATGCATATAGGCGGGCGTGTAATTTCCGATATTGTATTTCAGCCCCGCAAATCCACCGTAGGACCTGAACTGCTCCACCCATGGCTTTAGGCAGATCGTGTAGTCGGGAAACTGCAGATCGATAAACCAGAGCCGGAGCATGAGCGTCATGGCAATGATAAGGAAAAGAACGAGCAGATCGAACGTATTATATTTCTTTCCAAGTTTATGATCCAGAAAATTTGTCAGCATATTATCTCCTTTTGACCGCTGCCCGGGAGCAACCCCATGTGGCAAGCATGATCAGATATGAAAAATAATTGATCGTATAACGCGGGTGTACTTCCCAAAGCATTAAAAACAGCATCAGACCGCAGACAGACAGCGGAACGATCAGAAGAACCGCCGGCTGTTCTTTCTTTTGGAAAACCGCCTTCGCACAGAAGAACAAAAAAACTGCGGTAAAGAACAGGTTGGCATACTGGGGCAGACTGCAGCCTTCCCAGTAGGCCTGATAATGACTGCCAAGCAGCGTCAGAAAGTCTGTCAGCCCCGTCTCGCGAGCAAGTCCGAATAAAAACATATAAGAAAGCTCGAAAGTACCGTCTGCAAATGCCATGACGGCTTTCAGCCGCAGCTGCTTATAGATGCCCTTTGCACCGAGGGCGGAAAGCCTGTTTTGAATTTCTGTGCGGACAGCTTCTTTGCGGGCCGCCGGATCGGTAAAGGAACGGGAAAATTCCGTATCATCAGGGGAAAAACCAAAGTTTTCATTCAGTCCCATCATTACCCAGGTTTCCTTTGGTGTTGCCATCCGGTCAGCTGTTGCTTTGTCCAGATGATGGCTGTATATATAGCTGTGGAACAGTATAGTGCAAACGCCGAAAACAAGCAGTGTTTCCGCAAGCAGCGTCAAAAATCTGCGCCGGTTTTTCTGCAGAAGCAGTACAATAAAAATCGCGATCATACAGATAAATACCGTAGGCTTTAAAAAATAACCGACATAACAGGCAAGCACCATAAGAAAATCATAAGTGGATTTCGTTGCGGTGAAAGCTTTTTTGCAGCTTTCCTGAGATACAGATTCTTTCGATTTTAGTTCGCCACATTCAGGGCAGAAGGCCTGCAAATGATCGGAGCCTGCCAGAAACAGTGCAAAAACCAGTGGCGGAAATGCCATGGAAAGGATATCCGTATAAAAACTGGAGCCGCAAAAATAAAGCGGCGGATATATGGCAAACAGACAAAGTGAAAAGACTGCTTCCGTGGCGGAAAAAAGCTTTTTACAGCAGTAATAGGTACTGGCGACCATGACAGAAGTCAGAAGACAGGTCACAAAAATGCCGACGCTGTAATAGTCATGATAGCCCAGACGGGATACGACCCGGAACAGGACATACAGAAAAGTCATAGGTCCCAGATTATTCGGATAGTAGTAATAATAATCGTAAAAACTTGCAAAGGTACCGGTATTGAGCCATTCGACCGCACCGTCATACAGGGAGGAAAAGTCATATTTCGGTACAATGATAAGCTGATGGGCAAAATACATCTGAACGCCGAAAAGCAGCACCAGAAAAAACGGAAGGATATAGCTGCCGTATCGTTCCCAAACAGGGGCAAAATGCTGCAGAAGTTTAAAAAGAGTGATATAAACGATAATAACGACAAGTAATAAGAACGCTTTCAGAAAAATGGAAAAAGCACTGCGCTCCAGACTGTCCTGTTGCAGCACATCAAGAAATAATTTTGTAAATACAACAAATAAAAACAGGAAAAGAGCAGATCTACATGTTTTTACCAGCTTTTCCATGAAATGTGTGCCTCCTTCTTCGTTATGCTTTTTATCATAGCATAGCCTATGGGGAAAGACAAGAAAACAGGGTGGTAAAGACCGATGAAAAAACGGGAAAGCCGTTGACAGAAACGGGATTACAACTTATAATAGAAATATCCTACATAACAAATAGGAAAAGGAGAGAATTGCTTTGAAAATATCAACAAAAGGAAGATATGCGGTACGTGTCATGCTGGATCTGGCATTGAACGATACCGGTGAATATGTGAAGGTACGTGAGATTGCCAAACGGCAGGAAATCTCTGAAAAATATCTCGAGCAGATCATTGCTGTTTTAAATAAAGCAGGTTACGTCAGAAGTACACGCGGTGCGCAGGGCGGTTATAAGATTGCCAAGGATCCGTCACAGTACACCGTGGGCATGATCCTGCGTCTGACGGAAGGCAGTCTCTGTCCGGTAGCCTGCCTTGAGACGGAAAGCAATGAATGCGAGCGCTGTGATACCTGTGAGACGCTACAGGTCTGGAAAGATTTAAATAATGCGATCAACAAGGTCGTAGACAGTGTTACGATCGCAGACCTGGTGGCGCGCCATCAGGAGAGGATAGAGAATATGGATTATTCTATCTGACGTAACTTTAAAAATTGTCCGCCTCTTACAGAGTCTGCAAGCTCTTCGAAAGAAAGAGTCTGCAGGCTGTTTTTTTGCTCATCCAGCAGGGTAAAGAGCAGGTCACTGTTTTCACTGAGCAGCCATGCAGGCTGCATACCGAGCGGCAGAAGCAGATCATCCTGCGCGGAGACAGCACATATCATATTGCTGACATATGTGTCATCACTTTTATAGCTGATCTGCAGGTAAGCCGTTTGTGTATCACCTGCCAAAAGGTCGGAAGAAGACAGCGGCAGATACAGATAATCGTACTCACCGCCGGAAACCGTACTACCTGCAGAAGGCAGCGCAAGCTCTGCTGTAAAGCATTTCCGCAGGCTTTTCATGGAATTTCCGAGACTGGCACAGATTCGGCCCAAATCCAGTTCTCCGGTCACAGCTCTGTAATCATCCCCTGCCTGCCCCGGATAGATTTTTGCAAACAGCTCACGCGGATATAATGCATCGTCATCTTTGCAGTACACATAGTCATGTGTCAGGATCCAGTGATAAATGTAATAGTTGCTTTGTGCATCCAGAACGAAAACAACAGGTCTTTTTTCTTTGATCTGGGACAGCATTTCTTTCTGTGCTTCCATGCTTTTGCCGACCGGCAGAAATCCCGTGCTGCAGGCTCTTGCATTCAGGTAATAGTAAAAGCCCTGTCCGTCAAATCCCATATACCAGGTCTGTTTCTGCACACTGTCACATTTTTGCATTACAGTTTCATAGGCAGTCAGATAGGGAACCTGATCTGCAACCATAAAACCGTTTCCGAGCATAGTATGGTCCAAGATGGGGACTTCGTCCATGGCAAGGAACGTATCGGGAACGGTATAGGTGTTATAAAGCTTGGAAGTATCGTCCATGATAAGCGCTGCCTGTCCGTCCGGGTAAGTCCACATATTCGGAAACTTCATATCATTTATTTCATGATAGATAATAAAAGGCAATGAAAAACAGATACCGAGCAGGAGTGCAGTTGTCCTGCCGGGGAACATTTTTCTATTACGAAGCAGCAGAACCGGCAGAAATATCCCAAATACGGCGATCAATACAGGAGCTGTTCTCTGCAAAATGACACCGGTGTCGGCACGAACCAATGTGTAGGTGTATGAAATTGCCAGTGTCAGAAAGGCCGCCAGTAGTCCGAAAAGCGGAGAAAAACCGCCATGCTTTTGCATGCCCTTGGCAGCCCGTTTATCCGAAAGCAGCTGCATCACAACTTGCAGGCACAGACAGCCAAGAATCCAGAGTGGCAGCATTGGCAGGAAAAAGCGGTAGACCAGATAGAGTCTGTCACGCCATTGCCCGGAAAGGTAAGGCAGGAAGGTATCCGGTGGGGTCTGTCCGAACAGAGAAATACCGTCTGCAAGCAGTGTCTGGCTGCTGTAGGTCAGAGTATGTCTGAGCATCCGTAAAAGAAGCGGTAGACAGAGAACAACCGGCACAAGTGTCAGAAACCATAAAATGTAAAAAGAAGGTTTTTTCCTTTCTGTTTTCCAGTCCGTCTCTTTGATTGTACGCAGCAGCATCCGGATGCCAGACGGGAGAGTGCCAAGCAGCAGCGCACCGCCGTAGAGCGGATAATAAAGCCCTGCCAGAAAGCAGGAAAAGATCCAGCATCTGAGCCAGTGCATCGGTTTTTCCAAAAGTGCTTTGTCAAACAAAAGGAGCAGGACGGGAAGAACCATATACTGCCGGTTGTAGCTTGGCAGTGCAAAAAATACCGCAAATAAAAGTGATTTTCCACCGATCTGCCTGTATAGAAGCCACATCGTCAGAGCGGCAAAGAGAACCACAGTGATTGAAATAGCAGGAGAATAATCCGACACGGTTCCGTGTAGAAGGACATTCTGGATAAAACCGTTCACAAGCGGGAACAGACCGGAAACAGGCGTATATTCCCGATAAGCACTCTGGTGCAGCCCGAAAATCTGCTGCCACGGGATCATCTGCTCGCCGTGGTGGTGCTGGTCAGGCTGTGCAAAAGCCGGGGCTGCACTAAAGGAATGATAAATGAAGATCGTCATAACGGTAGCACAGCTGATGAGGCGGGAAACAGGCAGGCAGCCCTGTCGATCCGCCCGGGCGGTATTTGTATACTGCATGCTTCGGATCTCTTTTGCAATATGACACATGTGCCGTATTTCTCCCGCGAGCAGTCCGAGGAGCAGCAGTGTAAAAAAGATATAGTAAAAGCCTGCATAGGCGACACGGATCCGCTCGCCATGATATAGATAGTGATCTACAAAATAAACAACAAGTAAAAATGGGATCGGTAGCTGCAGGATGCAGAGCAGAAGAGAAAGGCGCTCTGCTTTTTTATCGGTTTCAGTTTTGGGCAGACAGCAGATGAGAAGTGACACAAGTGTCAATGCAGAGGCGGTTCCTATGACCTGATTATCGGAGAGGATAAAACGGTCTGAAATCTGCACAAGAACGGTAAGAACTGCCATGAGTGCATAATACAGTAAAACCGGCAGTACCAGACACGGATAAAAAAGAGCCTGTTCTTTTTTGAAATGCAGGCAGACTGCCAGTACGCAAAAATAACAAAGCCCCAAAAGCAGGACGGTGTTTTTCTGTCCGAATATGATAAAACTGCCGAGAAGTGGGAAAACAAAAATCCAGAGATAGCGCAGATAAACCGGATGCTTGTCTGCCTGAGCGGTTTCGGGCGTTTCTGCCATGTGTTTCATTTGCCTTGCGGACAGAAGAAAGCCTGTCAGGCAGCAGAGAAGAAGACCAAGGACAGTCAGCAGACGAAACAGCGTAAGTTCCCCCTGCTTATTGATGCCTGTTTTGGCCGTTGTTTCTATGATGATATCGGTAAAGACCGGTGCTTTTGCTGCCCAGAGCGGAAAAAAACGGGCAAACAGCGGGACGCAGAGCAAAAGTGCAGCCATACATGGAAGAATGATCGGTAATTTTCTTTTCATATTTTTAAAAACCTCGCCAGTGGATCGCCGGAATGCCGGCAGAATTTACATATCTTATGATAAAGGACTTTGTTGCCGTTTGCAAGATTGGGAAACAAGAATCGATCAGACGAATAAATCAGATGTCGGCGGTTTATCCTATAAAATGATGGTTTCCCTGCAGGAAACGGAATGGAAGAAGGAGAACTGAAAATGAAGGATAAAATTTTTGGTGTTTTACAGCGCGTGGGACGGAGCTTTATGTTGCCGATCGCAATCCTGCCCGTAGCGGGACTTCTGCTTGGAATCGGCAGTTCCTTTACCAATGCGACAACGATCGAAACGTATCACCTGACGGGGATTCTGGGAGAAGGCACGATAGCACATGCCCTGCTCATGATCATGAGCCGTGTGGGCAGCACGGTTTTTGATAACCTGCCACTGCTTTTTGCCATTGGTGTGGCGATCGGTATGGCAAAGAAGGAAAAAGAGGTGGCGGCGCTTTCGTCTGTTATTGCCTATCTTGTCATGCATACATCGATCTATGCCTTGCTGCTTTTGCACGGCGAGATTGCGGAAGACGGGCAGATCGCGGATTTTGTACTGGAAGGCAGTATTACATCGGTCTGCGGAATCCCATCTTTGCAGATCGGTGTGTTTGGCGGAATTATCGTAGGACTTGGCGTGGCGGCGCTGCACAACCGGTTTTACCGGATCGAACTGCCGAGTGCCCTGTCCTTTTTCGGCGGGACACGGTTTGTACCGATCATATCCACGGTTGTGTATCTCTTTGCCGGTATTTTGCTCTATTACGTGTGGCCGACCGTGCAAAACGGTATTTATGCGATGGGCGGTTTTGTGACAGGCTCCGGGTATTTCGGAACGCTTCTGTTCGGTCTTGTGAAACGTGCCCTGATCCCGTTTGGACTGCATCATGTCTTTTACATGCCGTTCTGGCAGACGGCTGTCGGCGGAACGAAGGAAGTGGCAGGACAGCTTGTGCAGGGCGGACAGAATATCTTTTTTGCGGAACTCGCGGATTCTGCCAACATTGCACATTTCAGCGCAGCTGCAACCAGATATTTTTCGGGCGAATTTATTTTCATGATCTTTGGTCTGCCCGGCGCAGCGCTTGCCATGTATCAGTGTGCAAAGCCTGAGAAAAAGAAGGCAGCGGGCGGACTGCTTTTATCCGCCGCACTGGCAAGCATGATAACAGGTATAACAGAGCCATTGGAGTTTTCGTTTTTGTTTGTGGCACCGGCGCTCTTTGTTGTGCAGGTCATTTTGGCAGGATCGGCCTATATGATCGCACATATGCTGAATGTGGCGGTCGGACTGACCTTTTCCGGCGGGCTGCTTGACTTCTTTTTGTTCGGTATTTTGCAGGGCAATGAAAAGACAAGCTGGCTGCGGGTGATACCGGCCGGTATTGTGTATTTCTTCCTATATTACGGGATTTTCCGGTTCCTGATCCGAAAATTTGATTTTAAGACACCGGGCAGGGAGGACGAGGATGGAGAGATAAAATTGTATACAAGGGCAGATGTCAATGACCGGAAAAATGCGGAAACAGCCGCAGCGGGAGCTGGCGGCGCAGACGGAAATGCCGGCGCGGACAGTTCCGGTGCGAATCCGGAAAACGAGACAGATAGGAAAAGCGCAGCGATCACAAGAGGTCTGGGCGGTAAAGCAAACATTTCGGATGTGGATTGCTGTGCGACGAGACTGCGCTGCAGTGTCAATGATCCGTCTCTGGTAGATGACAGGGTGCTTCGAGCAACAGGCGCAAGCGGCATAGTACACAGAGGAAACGGTGTACAGATCATTTATGGACCGCGTGTTACGATCATTAAATCTGATCTGGATGACTATCTTTCCCGCGTGATCTCGGATGAATTCGAGGATAACATCTCGCAGTCTGTTCAGAATGAACCGGAAGACAATATTTCGGATGTTGCCCGGAATAACCCGGAGAAGGATAAGCCGGAGAAACAGTCAGAAATCATCATCTACAGTCCGATAACCGGGCAGACGGCGGATATCACAGCAGCACCGGATGAAGCATTTGCGCAGAAGATGATGGGAGACGGCGTCGTTATAATGCCAAAGGAGCCTTATGTCTACGCGCCGACAGAGGGAACTGTTACCTTTGTCTTTGACACAAAGCATGCCATCGGATTTGAAACTGATTCCGGAATCAGCCTGCTTATCCATGTGGGGATCGATACTGTGAAGCTGAATGGTGTGGGCTTTACAGTAGTGGTAGAAAACGGTCAGCGCGTAAAAGCAGGAGATCTTCTGATGGAGCTGGATCTTGTTTACCTGAAGGAGCATGCGACGTCTATTGTGACACCGGTCGTCTGCACAGAGCTTACGGAAAATCAGCATATCCGATTGCTGACACAAGCGTCAGTAAAGGCGGGAGATCCGTTATTCGCTGTAGAAACGAAATAAAAGCTGCAATGCCTGTCCCTTAGATTGACAACCTTCTGTCTGAAAAGGTAAGATAGAAGCAAATAAAAATACAGTAAAGAGAAAACGCATATGGAAAAGAATACAATGAAAAAAAGAAAACTGACGATAGAGGAGGGGCTGTATCTGCTGCTGGCAGGAACAGCACTTCTCGCCCTTATTTTATATGTAAGCTTTTGTCTGGACAATCTGATGCATTCGGACACGACTGCAGAGGTGATCTTATCCAAATTTCTGGCAGACCGGAACGAGCTGATCTCCAAAGAGTGGTTTTATTCTACAGAGATCCGTGTGATCTATACGCAGCTTGTGATGGTTCCGCTGTTTAAGATCTTCTCAAGCTACAGGCTGGTAAAGCTGTTATCTGTTTTTATTTACTATGCCGTCTTATTGTACGCCTGGCATATGCTGACAAAGCGTTTCACGCTTGAGAAAAAGTGGATCTTTCTGGGTCTGGCACTTTTGCTCGCGCCGCTTTCCAATGAATATCTGGACATGATGTTTATCGGCTGTTTTTACACGACGCAGACGATCTGTATGTATCTGGTGCTTTCTTTTGTGTTAAAGGAAAAGAAAAACAGGAAAATGTGGATCCGGGAAGGTATTGTATTATCCATCCTTTCCGTGCTTCTTGGCATGACGGGACTACGGTATCTGGCAAGTCTGTATCTGCCGATGCTGCTTGCATTTCTGCTATTCCCGGTTTTGGAAAGAGACGGAAACAAAAAGGAAAACTGGCAGAATATTACATTTTCCCTTCTGCTGACCGGGTTTACGGGCATCGGTTTTCTGATCAATAAGTTTTATCTGGCGGTGCAGTACAGCTTTGATACGACTTCCGAGGTCAGCTTTGTACCGATTGATGAAATACCGGACCGGTTTCTGACTTCCATCCGGCTGATGCTGGAATTTATGGGCTATCGCCAGATCCGGGTCGTAACGCCGCTCGGTATTGTCAATGCGGTAAAATGCCTGTTTTTTCTGGCATTTATTGCGATGATCGTTGCACTCTTTCGGAAGCGGATGGAGCTGACCGGTAAAGAACGCTTTTTGCTGTACTTTTTCCTGATGCTGTTTCTGATCAACTGGTATATGCTGATCTTTACGGATGTCCTGCAGCAGTACCGCTACTGGCTGCCTGTTTATGTGACAGGGGCTGTGCTGATCTGTGTCTTTATGCAGCATTTCCGGCCTGCGACGGTATTCCAGAAGCCGCTGCTTTGCGCTTTTCTGGCGCTTGTGGTGCTTTCGAGCCTGTACGGAGAGCTCTGGCAGGATGTGAAATATAATGACTGTGCAAAACGATATGCTTATATGGACTTTTTGGAAAATAACGATTATGATTTCGGTTATGCGACTTTCTGGAATGCTTCCGTGACGGAGTATCTGAGCAACGGAACGATCCATGTCGGTAATCTGGGAGGCAGTGACGGAAAAGCGGCTCCGTATGAATGGCTGACACCGAAGGAATACTACCGGTCCGGCTTCCATCATGGCAAATGCTTCCTGCTTTTGGCAAGAACGGAAGAAGCGGGAATGCTGAAGGGTGATTTTACAGTCATGGAAGATGCAGCCTGTGTCTATCAGGACGAGTACTATGCGATCTACGAAGGGCAGCAGGATATGTACCTGTTTTCAAAAGGCTATGAACCGAAATAGTATTAATTTTTTCTAAAATGTATAAAATAAGTGGTTTCTGTATTGAATCTGACTAAAAACTGCATTACATTCAAAGAAGCAATTGCAGCTGTTCAGCATGAATGGCTACAGGCATTTTAGAAAAGAAGGAGAATACATATGAATGAGGTGAAAAAGCCAAAGAAACCATTAATATCGTATTATTGCATTGTACTGCTGATACTGATCCTGTTTAATTCACTGGCAATGCCGTGGCTTATGGATCATCAGATCAAAGATGTGGATTATGGTATGTTCATTCAGATGACGGAGGACGGACAGGTAGGACGCGTCAATATCAAAGAGCAGAGTAATACGATTGTATTTACGGATAAAGAGGAAAAAACAATTTATCAGACGGCAATGGTAGATGATCCGGATCTGACAGACCGTCTGTATCAGGCAGGTGTATCCTTTTATGGAGAAGAGATCAAGCAGACTTCTCCGATCATAAGCTTTCTGATGACATGGATTCTGCCACTTCTCATATTTGGTGTAATTGGTGAGCTGCTTGCCAGACAGCTCATGAAAAAAGCAGGCGGCAAAAATGCCATGAGCTTTGGCATGGGTAAGAGCAGTGCCAAAATATACGTAAAATCTTCCGACGGCATCAAGTTCAGTGATGTGGCGGGAGAGGATGAGGCAAAGGAAAATCTGACAGAGATCGTAGATTATCTGCACAATCCCGATAAATATAAGAAGATCGGTGCATCCATGCCAAAGGGACTTCTTTTGGTAGGACCTCCCGGAACCGGTAAGACAATGCTGGCAAAGGCTGTCGCAGGCGAAGCAAATGTACCGTTCTTCTCCATGTCCGGTTCGGAATTCGTGGAAATGTTTGTCGGTATGGGTGCTTCCAAGGTAAGAGATTTGTTCCAGCAGGCAAAGGAAAAAGCACCATGTATCGTTTTTATTGATGAGATCGATGCGATCGGTAAAAAGCGTGACGGACAGATCGGCGGAAACGATGAACGGGAGCAGACTCTGAATCAGCTCCTGACGGAAATGGACGGATTTGAAGGAAATACAGGTGTTATTATCCTGGCTGCCACGAACAGACCGGAAACACTGGATCCGGCACTTTTGCGTCCGGGTCGTTTTGACAGACGTGTACCTGTGGAACTACCGGACCTGAAGGGCAGGGAAGAGATCATCCGTGTACATGCAAAGAAGATCAGAGTCGGTGATAACGTAGATTACAGTAAGATCGCCCGTATGGCATCCGGTGCATCCGGTGCTGAGCTGGCCAATATCGTCAACGAGGCGGCGCTCCGTGCGGTCAGAGATAACAGAGAATATGCAACACAGGAAGATCTGGAGGAAAGCATTGAAGTTGTCATTGCAGGCTACCAGAAGAAAAATGCGATTCTGACCGATAAGGAGAAGCGGATCGTAGCTTATCATGAGGTCGGACATGCGCTGGTTGCTGCAAAGCAGACCAATTCCGCACCGGTACAGAAGATCACGATCGTACCGCGTACTTCAGGAGCACTTGGTTATACGATGCAGGTAGAGGAAGGCAATCACTACCTCATGACAAAGGATGAACTGGAAAACAAGATCGCCACACTGACAGGTGGACGTGCTGCAGAAGAAATCGTATTCAGCTGTGTGACGACAGGTGCATCCAATGATATCGAACAGGCAACAAAGCTGGCAAGATCCATGATCACCCGCTATGGTATGAGTAAAGATTTTGATATGGTGGCAATGGAGGCACAGACCAACCAGTATCTGGGAGGTGACACATCACTGACCTGTTCCGCCGAGACACAGACGATGATCGACCAAAAGGTCGTAGAGCTTGTCAGAAAGCAGCATGAAAAGGCTGCACAGATCCTGCTGGAAAACAGAGAAAAGCTGGATGAAATTTCGCAGTATCTTTACCAGAAGGAAACGATCACAGGCGAAGAATTTATGCAGATACTGAATTCCTAAAATGCCACGCATAGGCGGGCTGAAATAAAAGAAATTTACAGAGATGGAGAGCTGTTATTCTGGATGAAGACAGCCTCCATTTCGTCTATATGCTGTAAAAAGATATCTGTGATATCCGGGTCAAAATGGCTGCCACGGCTTTCCCGGATGATAGAAACAGATTTCTCCACGGAGAAGCCTTCTTTATAATGGCGGTTGGAGCGGAGCGCGTCATACACATCACAGATCGCCATGATCCTTGCGGATAACGGGATCTCCGTTCCTTTCAGATTACACGGATAGCCGCCGCCCGCAAATTTCTCATGATGATAATATGCCATGTTGTATGCAATATGGACGTATTCGTCATTCTCCAGTTTCCCAAGAGTTTCTTTGATGATCCTTGCACCCTCAGCCGGGTGTTTTTTCATGATTTCATATTCCTCATCCGTCAACTTGCCGGGCTTTTGCAGGACATAGTCAGGTACTGCGATTTTTCCGATATCATGAAGCTTTGCTGCGGCAGAAACCATCTGCGCATAGTCATCGGTGATGCGGTCTGCGTATTTGGGGCTGTTCTGCATGGCATGTGTCAGAATTTTGACAAAGTTACTTGTATTCTTGATATGTAATCCTGTGATGCCGTCTCTTGCTTCGATCATGGCAGCAAAACTACCGATCACGGAACGCTGGATTTTGATGATTTCATGTGTCTTGGCAGATACCTTTGCTTCTAAGTGGCTTGTATAATAATAGCTTTCTGTTTCATCACTGACCAGGACGGCATATCCGTAAGTCCGTCCCTGCCTGGTGATCTCGCGTCCGGTGATGTGATAAACGCTGTTGGCAGACTGGGGCACATCTTCATGATCGTGTCTTTCTCCCCGGAACACATAGCCGTTTTTGACGATCAGGTGCTCGTTTTTCTGTATCAGATCCTTCAGAACCTGTATAAACGGCTCTGTATAATGCTTTTCAATATAGCGCTGCATCAGCCGGGCATTTTTATTCTGGTATATGACACCATCGTCATTATCAAAGACAAAGAGTGCTTCCTCCATGCCATCCATAGATTCATCCTTGGCAAAAGACAGCGTATTAAAGAGCTGGAAGTGTATCATCAGGATAATGAGCATCTGCACGCAGACAAAGTAGGAAAGAACTGTCGTATCATAGCCGTTTGTGCAGCCGGATAAAAAGAGCAGAAAGCCGATCAGACAAATGGTGATCATGGCAAGGCAGAGAAACATCTGCCGTTTGATCAGCCAGTCTTTTGTAGATCGGATCTTTCGGATTCCGATGACTGTGATCGCAATGAAATACAGCAATGTCATGCCGATGAACAGATAATAAAAGAGACCGTGTCCCAGAACAAGATGACAGTAGGAATCAGAGTAGATATATTGGATAGAGGTATAAAAAAAAGAATGCAGATCACAGGTAAAAACAAGTGTTGTGATCAGCAGATGAAAAGCAACCAGAGCACCCTTGAGCAGGTCAGAAAGATTTACCTTACAGAATTCTACGACGAAAAAGAAAATACAGAGGGTGATATAGGGCTTGCCCAGATAGGCGATCTTAACACCGATCAAAGCGGTTTCAAGGCTATCTGATTTCAACTCAACCAGATAGCCGATAAGGTTGACTAAAACCGAAATAAGAAGTAAAAGCATCAGGTTCTGCATATAAGAGCCCTTCTGCTTCATCACGTAAATGATTTCAAAGATCAGTAGTGCAATGCTGATGTATTCAATGCCTATCATTAGTGTATACATAAAATGTCCTCACTCCCTTGTGCCCTCTCTTATGAAGATAGCGCATTTACGGGATTAAGAAAAGAACGAAAATGCCATAACAGCAATTCCGAGGATCACAAGGATCACACCGGTAACGCGGTTCAGTGTTTTCGGCGTTGCTTTATTGGCAAATACAGCTGCGATCCTTGCCCAGACCAGGGTGAATACAATGCATAAGATCCAGATAAGCGGATCCGGCAGACCACCGATCGCAAAGTGGGAGGCAGCTCCTGTAAATGCGGTAAATGCCATGATGAAGACACTCGTTCCCACCGCAGTTTTTAACTCATAGCCAAGGACAGAAGTCAGGATCAGCAGCATCATCATACCGCCGCCTGCACCGACAAAGCCGCAGATAAATCCAATCATCACGCCGCAGATGACAGACTGCAGGGCGCGCTTTTTGGCGGAAACCTGTCCCATAGCTTCTTTTGTGGTCATGACCGGCTTTACGATAAATTTAATACCGAGCAGGAAGGTCATGAAAACAGAAAAACTGCCCATCGTATGGGATGGCACAAGACTGGAAATATAGCTGCCGACAACTGTAAACAGAAGAACGGTAACCATCATGATCAGTCCGTTTTTGACATCCAGATTTTTGTTTTTGCCATAGGTATAGGCAGAAACAGCACTGGCAAGCACATCCGAGGACAGGGCGATACCGACTGCCATATATGGATCAATGCCAAGGAAGGTGATCAGCATGGGACTGATGACGGCTGCAGCACTCATGCCTGCAAAACCGGTTCCGAGACCTGCTCCCATACCGGCTAAAAAAGTAACAAGAATGGTAATTAAAAGCTTCATATTGTAAATGCCTCCTCCGGTAACTGATCCAGATTCTCTTCCATCTGTTTCAGACCGTTTATAATGATTTCTTTTGTTCCTTCATCGATACCTGTCATCAGAGCATCCATGAAATGCATCTGCAAAGCTCTTCCCTTTTCAATAATGGGCGCGGCTTTTTCTGTACAGAAAAGCAATGTTTTGCGCCGGTCGGAAGGTGCTGCTTCTCTGATCAGATAGCCTTCGCTTACAAGCCTGTCTACGTTGACAGAGACCAGATTTGCTTTGATCTTCCGAAATTCCACAATATCGCTGGCTGTCCGGTATTCCGGATTGTTAGCCAGAAACAGCAGAATATCAAAGGCTGTCTGCGGCAGATGCAAGGCATGGCATAAAGGCTTGCAGGCAGCAGTATAGGCAGATGAAAACTTGTGCATAAAGGAAAGTCCTGCATTCATAAATCAATCCCTTCTTTCTGTCATGTAAATACTTCAAAAAATGAATAGTTCAATTTTGAAGTATATTAACATGGCATGGAGAATTTGTAAAGAGAAAAATAGATGAAAATGCAGATAACGATTGACAGCACTGTAATTATGCTGTATATATAGATATATACAGATGATATACAGATGCAGACGAATCCTATTTTAAACAGGGAGGAAAGAATCAATGCTGGAACTGGATCAGGTTTCAAAACGGTTAGGGAGCTTTCAGCTCCGCAACATTACAATACAGATTCCGACAGGGTATTTATGCGGTCTTGCCGGAGAGAACGGAGCAGGAAAGACATCACTTCTGCATATGCTGCTCGGATTATACCGGCCGGATAGCGGAACTGTCAGGATCGATGGGAAAATATATGAGGAAAACGAAAAAGAAATACGGCAGCAGACAGGTATTGTTCTGGCAGAAGATCTGCTGCATCCGGCATTTTCCCTTTTGCAGAACGGACGGTATTATGGCAGTTTTTATAATGGATACGAGGAGGTCTGTTTTGTGGAAAAACTGAAGCAGTATCACCTGGATCCACGAGAAAAATTCGGACATCTTTCCAAAGGACAGAAGCTGAAATGTCAGTTTGCATTTGCACTGGCATGTCATCCGGCTTATCTTTTTCTGGATGAGCCTGTGGCTAACTTTGATCCGGAATTTAAAAAGCAATTCTTTGCGGACCTGTGTGCCTTTATCGGGGATGGAGAACGGACAGCTGTTTTATCGACACATGAGACAGAGGATCTGGACAGACTGGCAGACTATCTGATTTTTATGAAAGAGGGAGAAGCGGTCATTGCATCGGATATGGAGAAGTTTCGTGACTCGTATCGTATTGTATCGGGAGAATCCTATAAGATCAGGCTGCTCAGACCGGATGCGATCGTGAAGCTGGAAGAGCGGGAATTTGGTGCGAGGGCACTTGTCAGACACAGCAGACTGCTTTCATATGATAAATCTCTGCTGGTTGCCTACCCGACCATTGCGGATTTTATGTATTTTATGAGCTGAGAGGAAATGGATATGAAAGATAAAAACAGAAGTCTGATAAAAGAATATGCTATGAAATGGAATCTGCATGACATAAAAAGAGCCTGTCAGGTAAACGGATTTCCTGCCTTTTTTGGTATTGTTATGCTGTTTGGACTGCTTTCAGGCGGGGTATCGAGAGCAGATGAAGAGATATTCGTCAGTGATTTTCTGACCGGACTGGCAGTCCTGCTGCCAATCGGTCTTGTGGGGCTTTCCATCTGTCTGCATCCGGTGAAACGGGAAAAGATGTATTATCTATGCCCAATGGATCACGATACAAGACTGCGGTGGATCTGGCAGGCATACTTGTGTGCAGGGCTGATTCATCTGACCGTTTTCCTGACAGGACTTATTATTCTGGCGGTTCTCAGCGGCTATGAATGGCGCGCGTTTCTGCTTTTGTTTTGTAATGATCTGTTTTTCAGCTTTACGGTGCAGGCAGATGAGAAAGAAGACGGATTTGGCTACAGCCTGCTCTTTGTGTTTTTTGTTTCCGTTTATATGCTGACTACAGTTATGTGCCTTCCGTTTGTGACCGGAGCAGAGCATTCGGACACACTGCTGAACCTGCTTCTGATTGCTGCAATGGTCGTGGAACTGCCTTTATTCTGGAAAATTCTGCAGATGATCCGAAGAAAAATACAAAATGCAGGCATGTATGAGGAGGCTGTTGTAAAGTGAAAATAACGATATTACCGCAGGGAACAATGGCAATTTATGAACAGATCGTAAATCAGCTGAAAAATGAGATCGTTACGGGAGAGCTTACGCCGGGAGAGGCTCTTCCGTCTATCCGTATGCTGGCAGCCGATCTTTCCGTCAGTGTGATCACGACAAAACGGGCTTATGAGGAACTGGAAAAGGAAGGACTGATCCGTTCTGTGGCAGGCAAAGGGTTTTATGTGTGTGAATCCAATAAGGATTATCTGAAAGAAAAGCAGCTTATGATGCTGGAAAAGAGGCTGGCTGAGCTTATCTCGGATGCCAGACAGGCAGGCATGTCCTGCAGGGATTTTGTAGACATGGCAACAGTTCTGTACGAAGGGAAGTAGAAGCATATGGAAGAGACAATTTTACAGCTTGTGCATGTAACCGGTAAAAAACAAAGAAATGGATTTCAGATCACAGATGTAACGATGCAGCTTAGGGAGGGCTACATCTATGCGATAGCAGGCGAAAACGGAGCGGGCAAAACAACATTGCTTAATCTGATCGGAAGAGAGGACAGCCGGTATACGGGGAACATGATTTTTGATGGAATGGATCTTAAGGCAGAGCATGCAAAAGCAATGGAAGGTATCGGGATCATTTCAGAGGACTGCCTGTTTTTTGAGGACAGAAACGGAAAAGAAAATGCTGCTATTCTTGGTGATTTCTATGAAAATTATGAAAAAGAACGGTTCTTTTCCTATTGCAAACGATTTCAGGTGCCGCTTTGTACATCTTATATAAATTTGTCACGCGGGGAAAAGATCAAGTGGCAGATCTGTTTTGCGGCTGCCCGTAATTGCAGACTGTATATGCTGGATGAGGCAACGGCCGGAATGGATCCGGTGTTCCGTAAAGTTTTTTTTGATCTGCTGCATGAGATCATGGCACAGACGAAGGCATGCATTTTGATGACAGATCATAACCTGCATGAGATCAGCAGGCAGACAGATTACGTGGCGTATATGGAGAACGGAAGGCTCAGTGGCTGGAAAGAAAGCATGGAGGTGGAAGCTGATGTTTGGATATGACAGAAAACAACAGGAAAAAATAGAAAAATTATACGAAAAGGAAAAAATCTGGTATCCGGATCATGTGATGCACACTTTTCTGATGTGGCTTTTGACCGGTATTTCTATGATTATTCTCCTGTTTCCTTATCAGGCATACGCACATGACCACAGTTTTTATCCCACTCTTATCTATATGTATGCGTTATACAACTGGGGGATTCAGATTTATGCCGGCAAATACAGTCTGGTGCGTCAAAATGGGAAAACACATCCAATAGAGGAACTGCTTTGTTATGTGCCTGTCAGTAAGCGGCAGATTATTCTTTACAGAATAAAAAAAGTGCAAAAACCGGTGATACGGCTTGCACTTTTTAATCTACTGGTAAAATGTTTCTTATCCTGTGTGATTTACCACAGTATTTCGGTTTTTGACATTATACTGCCGGTTCTGTTTCTGTTGTTTGTACCGTTTATGCTTCTTATGCTTCCTTTTCTTCGTGATATTCTTTTTCGGTATTGACATTCCAGATGGCTGTCTTATCGGTAGAGCCTGCCTTGATGGCATTTACGGCTTCGATCGCTGTCAGCATGGAGTGATCCATGTTGTTGTAGCGATGCTGTCCGTTACGGCCTAAGCAGAACAGATTGTCAAAGGAGGAGAGGTAGCTTTCTACCTGATCAAAATCTTTGTAGGTACCAAAGTAAGCAGGATATGCTTTCTTGACACGGATATGTGTGGCATCCAGCACATCTTCCTCTTTTACGATATCGATCTTAACAAGCTCACTGATCGCAAACTTGATGAAATCTTCGGAGGACATATTCCACATATCATCGCCCTCACTGCAGAAGTATTCCAGCCCCATCCAGACAGTATCCTCATTATGCGCCGGCATATAAGGCGACCAGTTATTGAAAATCTGTAATCTGCCGATGCGGACGTCTCTTTCCTGAATGTAGATCCAGCAGTCAGGCACAATGTTATTGACTGTTTTCATTTTTGTCAGATTTTTGATCAGCAGTTTGTTGACCAGAAGTCCTACGGTGATGAAATCGCGGTAAGGAAGCTCTTTTGCGATGTCATGCACTTTGGCAGGAACGGTATCCCCCATGGAAAGTACCAGATCCTTGACTGGCATAGTGGAGAAGTAGTAATCGCCTGTATAGGTCGTCTGCTCGCCTGTCAGCTTTTCCTGCGCGCTGCCGCCGTTCGTGACCCTGGTGCAGGTAATGCCGCTGATCTGCCCGTTTTCTGTCAGGACAGCAGTTGCTTTCTGTCCGAAATAAATCTCGCCGCCCATTTTTTCAATCTCAGATGCCATCTTTTCCCAAAGCTGTCCGGGCCCTTTTTTCGGATACATGAACTGCTCGATCAGAGAAGTCGAATCTGTCTTGTAATTCGGGTTAAACAGATGACGCAGGAAATCTGCGATCACCTTACCAAGCGATAATTCCTTGACGCGCTGTGCACCCCAGTCCGGTGCAATCTTACTCGGATGGACACCCCAGAGTTTTTCTGTGTAATCTTCAAAAAACATGCTGTAGAGCGGTCTGCCGAAACGGTTGATATAGAAATCCTCCAAAGAGTTTTCTTTGCGTTTGACAACGCAGGAATACAGATAGCCGAATCCTGCTTTCATTGTACGGACAAATCCCATGTTGATAAAAGTTTCCGGTTTCATGGAGATCGGGTAATCAAAGAACTTGCGCAGAAAGAAAATACGGCTGACACGGGTACGGATCAGGGATACTTCATCCGTCTGCTCCGGGTCAGGGCCGCCTTCTGCGAGCGGTTTTTCTCTGCCAAGCATCAGGTCGTCCTTTGCCGGAGCACCCTGCAGGGGCATGAGTTCTTTCCAGATGTCATTGACCTGTTCGTTTTTTGAGAAGAAGCGGTGACCGCCCAGATCCATACGGTTTCCTTTATATTCTGCGGTACGGGAAATACCGCCGATAAATTCACTTTCTTCTATAATAATGGGATGGATGTCAGTTTCTTTTAATAATTGATAGGCAGCAGTCAGTCCGGCAGGACCTGCGCCGATAATAATTGCTTTTTTCATAAATACCTTTCCTTATCATCATACTCTTTTTATGATACCCAAATTTGTGTACAAGGTCAATGGTTAAAGATTCAAAAATAGCCTGCAGGCAAAACTACGTCTACAATAAAATAATGCGGCATATGATTTACAAAAAGCAGTGGTAGCGGCTATGAATTTTAAAGAGTTATATGCAGAGCAAAAAAATGTGATCTGGACAGTTCTCATTTTGGCTGTATTGGTGGTGGGTTTTCTGACGATCGCACCACAGGTATTTCATGCCAGCAGTAGTGTAAACGGCAGAAATCTTCCTATTTATTGTGTGGAAACGGATGAAAAAAAGGTGGCATTGTCCTTTGATGCGGCGTGGGGGAATGAGGATACGCGCAGAATACTGGAAATTTTGAAGAAACATAATACTCATGTGACCTTCTTTATGACCGGTGGCTGGGTGGAGAGTTATCCAGAGGATGTCAAAGCAATACTGGCAGCAGGGCACGACCTTGGAAATCACAGCGAAAACCATAAACAGATGAGTCAGCTTTCCGATGAGGAATGCAAACAGGAGCTTATGAAAGTACATGAAAAGGTAAAGGAGCTGACAGGCTATGACATGTTTTTGTTCCGTCCGCCTTACGGAGATTATGACAATCATGTCATAACAAACGCGGAAAGCTGCGGATATTATGCAATACAGTGGGATGTAGACAGCTTAGATTGGAAAGATTATGGCGTGGATTCCATTATTCAGACCGTCTGCGGACATAAGCATCTGGGTAACGGATCGATCATCCTCTGCCATAATGGAGCCAAGTATACGGCGGATGCACTGGATACCATGCTGACCAATTTAGAGAACGCGGGGTATCAGGTCGTTCCGGTCTCAGAACTTATTTTGCGTGAAAATTATCATATGAATACAGAGGGCAGACAGATTCCCGATGCCTGAAAGCAGGCCGATGTTATGACACCTGAAAGTCGATTGCGGCAGTCTTCTACATATGGTAAAATATGGCAATAGGAGGCTGCCATGTTGTTTCAATCAGGTGCATTTTTGATCTTTTTTCCAATCGTTATATTGCTGTTTTATCTGATCCCCAAAAAGGGGCAGATGCCGTTTTTGTTAGCCGCCAGTTACTATTTTTATATGAGCTGGAACGCAAAGTATGCGCTGCTTCTTGTATTTAGTACAGTTCTGACCTATAGCTGTGCACGGCTGATCGAGAAGGCAGAAAGCGCAAAGAGCAGAAAGGTATTTCTGATCCTGTGCCTTGTCTTGCAGCTCGGTATTTTATTTGGTATGAAATATCTGAATTTCGCGGTATCTCTGCTTGCGCGGCTTTTACTGCTATTGCATGTGGAACTCACGGTGCCTGCATTTGATATTGTTCTCCCGGTCGGGATCAGCTTTTATACTTTCCAGGCACTTTCCTATGTGATCGATGTTTACAGGAAAGAAGAGCCTGCGGAGAAAAATTTCATGCAGTATGCCTTGTATGTCAGCTTTTTTCCGACGATCCTTTCAGGCCCTATTGAGCGGAGTAAAAATCTGCTCATGCAGATCCGACAGCAGAAGCGGCTTAATCCGGAAAAGATCGTAACAGGGCTTCTTATCATGGCATTTGGATATTTTCAAAAGCTCATCATAGCCGGACGGGCTTCCGTCATGGTCGATCATGTATACCAGAATCTGGATAGCAGCAGCGCACTGCAGATCCTGCTTGCAGTTTTTCTATTCTCGATACAGATCTACTGTGACTTTGGCGGTTACAGTATGCTGGCACTTGGTGCAGCCAAGGTGCTCGGTTTTGACCTGACAGAGAACTTCAGACAGCCGTATCTGGCAGTTTCCATACAGGATTTCTGGCGCAGATGGCATATCAGCCTGTCTACATGGTTTCGCGATTATCTGTATATTCCGCTGGGTGGCAGCAGATGTAGCAGGATTTGCAAGTACAGAAATATTATGATCACCTTTCTGGTCAGCGGTATGTGGCATGGCGCAGGGCTGCATTATCTGGTCTGGGGCGGACTTAACGGCTTTTTTCAGGTGTGCGAGGATGCGTTTTCCACAGTGCGCAGACGGCTCCCATGTAAGCGCCTGCTAACTTTCATTGTGGCAAGTTTCACATGGGTGTTCTTCCGCGCGGAAAGTGTATCGCGTGCAGTTCATGTCTGCCTTGGAATATGCAGGATTTCGGGTAGTCACATGAGGCAGCTTTTGGAAATGGGACTTGGCAGGACAGATGTGATTGTGCTTGTCATTGCCATAGCGGTATTGATCGTGGCAGACCTTTTGCATGAAAAAGAGATTTCCTTTACTGCATGGCTTTTGCAAAGAAAAATCGGTGTCAGATACGCAGTGTATCTGGCTGTCTGTATGGTGCTTCTTTTGCAGGTGGTGGCAGATTTCGGACAACCTGCGGCAAGCTTTTTGTATTTTCAGTTTTAGGATAGAGGAATCTACAAATGAAAAAATTATTACAATACATAGGAAAAACACTGTTTTTTCTACTGCTGCTATGCAGTCTTTGTGTCCTTACCCTGTTGGCTTCCGCGAAGGAGCCGATGAAGGGGATTCTGGCAGAACTGACACGCAGTACAGACTATGGAGCCGGGTATAACCAGGGGGCATCCGAGATCATACCGACGATAGAAAAGGTACAGAAGGAAGACGCTTATACAAAGCTGCTGATCGGAGACAGTGTCTGTTTCCGGTTGTTTTCGGAACTGCAGGACTTAAATACACAGTATCTGATCGCCGGAACAAACCGGGGTGTCACGATGTCCGGGCAGTATATTTTAGTGGAAGAGTTTTTAAAGCATCACCCACAGGCAACGGATGTCTATTTATCCGTGATCGAGGATTCTCTGATCACCGATTATGAAACGGGATACGGCTATCAGTATGGTGTTATGCCGTTTGCGGAAACGGATACGTTGAAGCTGCTGGATCCGGAGACGAGGAAGCAGATGGCGCATGTATACGGCGGACTGTTTATTAAGGAAAGGATTGTCTGGTTGATCGAGGATTCGCCTCTGAATAAAAAGCTTTATTATAATTTGCTGGACAAGCTGAATCCCACATATTCTAAATTGACTTTCCCGGATGTGACGATTAGATATCTGGTCAAAATGAAAACACTTTGTGAAGAAAACGGCGTGCAGTTCCATCTGCTGGCAGAGCCGCTCAAGGATATAGAACAGAGGCATGAAATAGAAAAAACACTGCGGGCAGAATATGAAAAAACAGAGCTTGCAGACTGTTTTCCAGATTATTTTGATCAGATCACATATTACCCGGAGGAACGGTTTTCCGATAATGTACATCCGGTCGGAACACGGGAAGAGCTCAATGAAATGATCCGCGCCATGCAGCGGAAATCCGGCTGTATGCAGGATCTTGTGCTGGAATAAAAGTGGAAAAAGTATCACGCAGAGCATAAAAGAGAAGAGATGAGAGGCAAAATGGCAACTTGTTATATTTATGGCGCAATGCCATGTGGTAGTACAGAGAAATTAGAAAAAGGCGATCTGCTGATCGCTGCAGATGGCGGCTATGCTTATCTGCAGGGACAAAAGCCGGATCTTGTCGTGGGAGATTTTGATTCGCTGGGATATGTACCGGAGGGCGAGCAGATCATCAGACATCCGGTGCAGAAGGATGATACGGATATGCTGCTTGCTGTCAGGGAAGGACTGAAAAGAGGCTATCGGAAGTTTGTGCTTTATGGCGGGATTGGTGGCAGACTGGATCATACGATCGCTAATCTTCAGGTGCTGGCTTTTTTGCAGGGGCAGGGCTGTCAGGCTGTTTTATACGGAGAGAAGGAAGAAGTGCATCTGCTCCATAATGAAACACTTATCTTTTCTGCCGGTAGAAAGGGGCTCCTTTCTGTATTTTCCTTTGAAAAAGAAGCAAGGGGCGTGACACTCCGCGGACTTGCCTATGAGCTGACAGATGCGGTGCTGACCAACACTTTCCCGATCGGTACCAGTAACGAATTTATCGGAACAGAAGCACAGATCATCGTTGCAGACGGGAGTCTGCTGGTAATCTGTGAGAGAGAACAGAAGTTATGATGTCAATGATCCCATCTCTTTTATAACTTTTTATTTCTTTTATAACTCTTTATAACTTTTGACAACGGTTTATTAAAAAAATAAAATCTTCTTCCTATTTGAAAGCGCATATGCTATACTACATCCATCTAAGCGGTCAGCCTGATCGCATCAAAAGATCCATTCGGATCGAATTACCCAAAGTAAATTGTTCAGAATACAAACAGGAAGGAGTTTTTATGCAAAAAACAGAATATGGTTACCGGAGAGCGGTAAGGATAGGGATCATCTGCCTTATTTTTGCCTTGTGTATGGGGGAATATGCCTTTGGCAGTGTTGTCGTGGATGAGGTGTTGATCGGCGGGCAGGAGGAGCAAGCGCCGGTTGATGCTGCGCCAGCGGCGCAGGAATCGGCGGAACCGGATGCATCACAGCCACAAGCAGAACCGGATGCATCACAGCCTACATCGGAGCCGCAAGCAGAACATGCCACATCACAACCTACATCGGAACGGAAAGCAAAACCTGCCGTGTCACAGCCTACATCGGAGCCACAAGCAAAAACAGAATCACAATCAACATCAACGTCACAAGAAAAAACCTACACGTATTTACAAAATGAGAAAAAAGTGCAGAATCCATCAATCAAACAGGCGGATGCTACGAGTACAGCACAGACAGATCCCGGACAGTCCAAAGTCCCGGCAGAAAGCACAGCCTCAGTTTCCGCAAATGACAGACAGCAATTTCATGTACCAAATCAGGAAACGCAGACAAATGGGGATAAAACAGCCAAATCAGGGAATAGCAGTGGAAAAAATGGCAGTGGAGAGACTGCGAAACAGGAAAGGAAGGCACAGGAGCAGCCTTCTGTCTGGCAGGACACTGCAGAGACAACAGGCAAAGAAAAAACGGAAGGCGGTGAAGAAAAAACAGGAGGTCCGTTATTACCGGGTTTTATCATCCTTTGTATCGTATTGCTTCTGGCAGGCAGTATTTGCCTGATCCGCGACAATAACATTGACTTGAAGAAATAAGACAGCTTATAATAGAGCCTGTGATATTTGATCGTGTAAATATCGGTGCGGAACCAAGGTCTTTCACCCACCTGTGAGCAGGCTTATGAGGGTTTAGACCTTTAGACTCTGGCATCATAGCAATTATATAGGAAAGAGATGCGATATGCAGTTTAAAGATAAGAAAATAAAAAACGGAATATTGTGGATCCTGATCCTGTTATCTGTCGTGGCAGCGGTAAATCAGCTCCTGATTGGCTTTGATATTGATGAAGGTTATGCGGTTTCCATGCCATTCCGGCTTCTGCAGGGAGATCACCTGTTTGCGGATATGTGGGAGGTACACCAGACTTCCGCGCTTCTGCCCGCAGCTTTTTTATGGCTGTTTTATCAGGTGACCGGATCGACCGCTTATATGGTGCTTTATCTGCGCATTGTTGCGACACTGCTACATCTTGGCATGACAGTGCTTATTTACAGAAAGACAAGAAAATATCTGACAGCGGACTGGAGCCTTTTATTTGCACTTTTGTATCTGAACCTCTTACCGAAGTGGATCATATCGCTGGATTTTTCCATGCAGCAGGTATGGGGACTTACCTTATTGTTTACATGCTTACTGGAAGAAAGAGGAACGGAGAAAAAACAGCTTTGGCAGGATTTTCTGGCGGGACTTTCCCTGGCATTTACAGTGCTTGCCTATCCGGGCATGGTGCTGTTATATCCGGCGGTTTTAGTGACGATCTGTATGTGTAACAAAGCACTTTCCGGGAAAGATAAATGCAGAAAATGTATTCTTTTTACTGCAGGCTGTGCGGTCAGTGCAGTTGTATTCTTTCTATATATACTGCTGTTTATGCCGGTGGCTGATTTTCTTTCCGGTATTCCGAAGGTATTTATGGACGGAACCCACCAGTTTACAATGCAGACAAAGCTGCTTTTATATGGGCAGCAGTGGCTGAACGTGGCAAAGCAGCTATTGATCCTCAGTGTACTTCCGCTGCTTGCAGCACTTATCCTGCAGATCTTTAAGCAGAAGAAAAGGAAGGAAAAGGGCAGCCTGTTTCTGGCGTTCCTTTTGCTCTTTGTGGCAGAAACCTCTCTTTTGATGATCCTTGGCAATCTTGTTGGCATTCAGATGGGACCGTTCCATTTTCAGGTGCGTTATCTGCTGTTTTTCCTGTGCATCTGTATTGCCGGATGGAATGTGCGAAATACGGACAGACCACTGTTTTATGTGCCAATCTTCCTGATGCTGGTCGCATTTGTGGGCATTTTGGTATTTTCCAATGTAGGACCGGATTCGAGCAGTTCTTACCTGGGACTTGGCATTCTGGCGGGCTTTTTTTTGCTTTTGAAAAAATATCCGCAAAAAGAACAGCTATTATTTGCGACGACAGTGCTTTTTGTGCTCAGTCTGTTGTTCTGCAAAGGGTATTATGTGCGCATTACGGAATATGGGCCTTCCACAGTCAGACAGCAGAGAGTTCAGGTGACGGAAGGAGCACTTGCCGGGATCTATGTACTACCCGAAGAGGCGGAGCAGTATATGCGGGAGCATGAGACGGTGCAATGTGTGACACAGCCGGATGATAAGCTGCTGTTTCTGGGAACGGACGGTATTTTGAATTTATCCGCAAACTGCCCATTTGTTTCACCGTCTACGATCAGTACGCCGGCATTTAATGAGCAGTGGGTGGAATATTTTACAGAATACCCGGAAAAAGAGCCGACGGTGATCGTACTGGCTAAGAATACGATCGATAACAGAGAGAAATTTTTTGCACAGAATCCGTTTGGAAAATGGATTGCGGAAAAATATGATAGATTGCATATGGAAGAAACAGAATCTTTGTGTATAATAAAGAAGGAAAAATCTGAATGATAGCAGGACTGAAAGAAAACAGAGAAAGCAGGAGGCAGCACAGATGAGTTGGGAAGAGAACGTCAGAAAGGTTGTGCCTTATACACCGGGGGAACAGCCGAACAAAGCGCATATGATCAAATTAAATACAAATGAATGTCCTTATCCGCCCGCACCGGGTGTGACAGAGGCACTTGCCGGATTAAAGCCGGAGGATTTCCGTTTATACCCGGATCCGAACGCAGACAGTCTGGTCAGCGTACTGGCAGAGTATTACGGACTGGAAAAGGAAAACGTATTTGTCGGCGTTGGTTCCGATGATGTGCTGGCACTTGCTTTTCAGACATTCTTTAACAGTGACAGACCGATCGTATTTCCGCAGATCACATATTCCTTTTATGATGTGTGGGCAGATCTTTACAAAATCCCATATGAGAAAAAGCCGCTGGCAGCGGATTTCCACATCCGCAAGGAAGACTATATGGGAGCAAACGGCGGTGTGATCTTCCCGAATCCCAATGCACCGACAGGCCTTTTGGAGGATCTTTCCGTGATCGAGGAGATCGTGCAGGCAAATCCTGATGTCGTAGTGATCGTGGATGAAGCATATATTGATTTTGGGGGAGAAAGTGCGCTGCCACTGATCAAAAAGTATGACAATCTGCTTGTGGTACAGACATTCTCCAAATCGCGCGCCATGGCGGGCATGCGGATTGGATATGCGATGGGAAACGCAAAGCTGATCCGGTATCTGAATGATGTGAAGTTTTCAACCAATTCCTATACAATGAACCGTCCGTCCCTGCTGCTGGGCGTTGCGGCGGTAAAAGATGATGCGTATTTTAAACGGACAACGGCAAAGATCTCAGCAACCCGCGAGCGGGTAAAGCAGGCACTGAAGGAGCTTGGTTTTACTTTCCCGGATGCAAAGAGCAACTTTATTTTTGCAACGCATAAGAGCGTGCATGCGGTAGAACTGTTTGAAGCACTGAAGCAGCAGAATATTTATGTCCGTCATTTTTCGGATCCGCTGATCGATAATTATCTGCGCATCACGATCGGAACAGATGAGGAAATGGACGCATTTATCAGCTTTGTACGTTCTTATCTGCAGAAAAAAGATTAATAAGTAAAAAATAAAAGGAGTATTTATGTTGAAAAAGTATTTATTGGTGTTTTTTGTTTCTATGGTACCACTGATCGAGCTGCGAGGTGCGATTCCGTATTCCCAGCTTCCGCGTGTCAGTCTGCCGCTTCTGCAGGCATATATTGTCGCTGTGATCGGAAATATGGTTCCGGTTCCGTTTATTTATCTTTTTGCAAGACGTGTGCTGGAATGGGGCGCTGATAAGCCGGTGATCGGTAAGTTTTTCCGTTTCTGTCTGGAAAAAGGTGAAAAGGGTGGACAAAAGCTGCAGGAAAAGGCAGGAAGAGGACTTTTTGTGGCACTGCTTCTATTTGTCGGTATTCCGCTGCCGGGCACAGGCGCATGGACAGGAACACTCGCTGCCAGCATTCTGGATATGGATTTTAAATCCAGTATTACAGCGGTCATGCTTGGCGTGATCTTAGCCGGTATCATTATGGGTGCGGCAAGTGCCGGTCTGTTCGGCGCACTGGGTGCTATTTTCTAGGAGGCAGCTATGGCAAGTTACGAAAGTTTTGCAAAGGTATACGATGAACTCATGGACAATGTTCCTTATGACACATGGACGGAGCATCTGATCAGAGATCTGAAGGAATACGACATAACAGATGGGCTGATCTGTGAACTTGGCTGTGGAACCGGAAATGTCACGACAAGGCTCAGTAAAGCCGGATATGATATGATCGGTGTGGATGATGCAGAGGAAATGCTTTCCGTTGCAAGAGAAAAGCAGGACAGCGAACAGATCCTGTATTTACAGCAGGATATGCGCAGCTTTGAGCTTTACGGAACGGTCAGAGCCGTGGTCAGCATCTGCGACTGTATGAATTATCTGCTGGAAGAGGAAGATCTTCTCAAGACATTCCAGCTTGTTAATAATTATCTGGATCCTGACGGCATTTTTATTTTTGATTTCAATACAATCTATAAATATAAGGAAGTCATGGGTGATACCGTCATAGCGGAAAACCGGGAAGATTGCAGCTTTATCTGGGAAAACTACTATGATGTGGAGGAAGAGATCAATGAATATGACCTGACGATCTTTGTACAGACGCAGGAAGATCTCTTTCAGAGATTTACGGAAACGCATCTGCAGCGCGGCTATACGCTCGAACAGATGCAGGAAATCCTGCAAAAAGCGGGACTTGTATTTTTAAAAGCAATCGATGTGGATACGCAGGGGGAAGTAACAGAGCAGACGGAGCGGATCTGTATCATTGCCAGAGAACATGGAAAACGAAAGGAAGCATGATTTTGTCAGATTATATTGTAAGAGCAACGGCAAAGCAGGCACAGATCAGAGCCTTTGCCATTACTTCAAGAGAAATTGTAGAAACAGCACGTCAGAAGCACAATACCTCTCCGGTCGTTACAGCCGCACTTGGCAGATTACTCAGTGCAGGTGCAATGATGGGCAGCATGTTAAAGGCGGATACGGATATACTGACGCTGCAGGTAAAGGGCGACGGTCCGATGCACGGACTGACGGTAACAGCAGATGCAAAGGCACGTGTCAAAGGCTATGCGGATGTACCGGATGTTCTTCTGCCACCGAATGCAAAAGGCAAGCTGGATGTTGGCGGCGCGATCGGAAACGGTATTTTAAGTGTGATCAAGGATATGGGACTGAAGAAGCCTTACTGTGGACAAACCGTATTGCAGACAGGTGAGATCGCGGAGGATCTGACCTATTATTTCGCAACCTCCGAGCAGGTTCCTTCCTCAGTTGGTCTGGGTGTCCTGATGAATAAGGATAATACTGTCAGACAGGCAGGCGGCTTTATTGTCCAGCTCATGCCATTTGCGGAGGAAGAAACGATCGAGCAGTTAGAGCAGAACCTGAGCCGCATTTCGAGTGTAACCTCTATGCTGGAAGAGGGAAAAACGCCGGAAGGTATTCTGGAAGTTTTGTTTGAAGGAATGGATCTGGAGATCGTGGATATGATGCCTGCTTCCTTCTACTGCAACTGCAGCAAGGAGCGTGTGGAGAAAGCGATCATTTCCGTTGGAAAGAAAGAAATTACTGAGATGATCCGGGAAGAAAAACCGATCGAGGTGAATTGTCATTTCTGTAACACTGCGTATACGTTTACGCCGCAGGAACTGCAGGAATTGCTTAAAAAGTGTACAAAATAGAGTCAAATGAGGAGGATGGAACATGCAGCACGGTTTTATCAAGGTAGCTGCCATTACACCACAGATCAGGGTGGCAGATCCGTATTATAATGCAGAAAAAATATGTGAGAAGATTGCAGAGGCAGAAGAGCATGGCGCAAAGATCATGGTATTTCCGGAGCTGTGTCTGACCGGGTATACATGTCAGGATCTGTTTTTACAGGATACGCTGCTTTCTGCGGCAGAAGACGCACTCAGACAGATCGTCGCCGCAAGTGATGGGATCGATGCACTGATCTTTGTCGGACTTCCTTATGAAAAAGATGGCAAGCTTTATAATGTGGCAGCAGCGATCAACTGCGGCGAACTGATGGGATTTGTGCCAAAGAGAAATATCCCGATGTACGGTGAATTTTATGAAGGACGGCATTTTACACCGGGCAATCGTCTGCCGGTGATCGTAGAGTTTGACGGACAGGAAGTACCGTTTGGAACCGATATTTTATTTACGGCGGATGCGATTCCGGGTCTTTGTGTGGCGGCAGAGCTTTGTGAGGATCTCTGGACGCCTGATACCCCGTCTACTTCCCATGCACTTGCAGGGGCAACGGTGATCGTCAACCTTTCTGCTTCCGATGAAACAGTCGGAAAGGACAGCTACCGGGAGATGCTTGTCAGCGCAACGAGTGCAAGATTGCTCTGCGGTTATATTTATACAAGTGCGGGAGAAGGCGAATCCACACAGGATCTTGTTTTCGGCGGACATAATCTGATCGCGGAAAACGGAACGATTTTAAAAGAGGCGAAGCGTTTCACAAATGAAACGGTTTATGCGGATCTGGATATCGAAAGGATCCGTCTGGAAAGAAGGAAGATGTCCACTTTTACGCCGGATCAGAATCCGGAATATATGGTAGTGCCGGTTGCACTTGTCCGGGATGAAACCTATCTGGAACGAGAGTTCCCAATGCTTCCGTTCGTTCCTTCCGTTGCAGAAGAGAGGAACAAACGCTGTGAAGAAATTTTGTCGATCCAGTCCTGCGGGCTGAAAAAGCGTTATGCGCATACGGGCTGCCAGACTGCGGTGATCGGTATTTCAGGCGGTCTGGATTCCACACTTGCCCTGCTTGTGACAGTCCGCGCATTTGATATGCTGGGACTGAAAAGAGAAAATATTCTGGCTGTGACCATGCCATGCTTTGGCACAACGGACAGAACGTATGACAATGCCTGTAAACTTGCTAAAACGCTTGGTGCCACACTGATCGAGGTAGACATTAAGGCTTCTGTAAAACAGCATTTTGCGGATATCGGACAGGATATGGGTGTGCATGATGTGACGTACGAAAACGGACAGGCAAGAGAGAGGACACAGGTGCTGATGGATATTGCCAACCAGAAGGGCGGTATGGTGATCGGTACAGGTGATATGTCAGAGCTGGCACTTGGCTGGGCAACGTATAACGGAGATCATATGTCCATGTACGGCGTGAATGCGGGAGTTCCGAAAACGCTTGTCCGCCATTTGGTTCGTTATTATGCGGATACTTGTGAATATGAGGAATTACAGGCTGTACTTCTGGATGTGCTGGCTACGCCGGTAAGCCCGGAGCTGCTTCCACCGGAAAACGGTACGATCTCCCAGAAGACAGAAGATCTGGTCGGCCCTTATGAACTGCATGATTTCTTCCTGTATTATATGCTGCGTATGGGTTTTGCACCGGACAAGATCTACCGGATCGCCTGTATGGCATTTGCAGGTGTCTACGATGAAGAAACAATACTGAAGTGGCTGAAAACATTTTATAAGCGTTTCTTTGCACAGCACTTTAAACGTTCCTGTCTGCCGGATGGCCCGAAGGTCGGTAGTGTTGCGGTATCACCCCGGGGAGATCTGCGAATGCCATCGGATGCATCCGCAAGGATCTGGCTCGAGAAGCTGGAGGAACTGTAGAAGCCGGAATGTCAGCTTTCCGGCTGTTCATCGGCTGTGGGTACAGCTTTTTGCAAGGTCTGTGTGATCGCACCGAGAAGAACGCTGCTCGTATACCTGTTTTCATCGGAAAAGGTGATCTGGTCAAGTGGCTGCCCAGCATAGATCTGACTGACGAGCGTATCAAAGGATGGCTCAATGAGAGGATACATGGTAGTCACAGCTTCACTTAAATTGACAAGCCGTATGGAATTGATATGTTCTGCATCAAGCACGATCTCGATTTCCAGACTATTCTGTCCGAGTGCAAGTGAAGTGGTATAGACACCCGGTATGTAGCTTGTGGTTGTGGTTTCCTGTGTCTGTTTTTTATCTGGGACAAACATCATGACGAGAAGCACGATAAACAGGATGCCAAGCAGGACAAAGATACCGGTATAGATCAGCTCTTTCATATGAAGGACAACAATTTTTGTTTTAGAGTGCATGATCTGCCTCCCAAAGTAAGATTTGTATAGCATATGAACCGTGACAAAAAAGTATGACAGTGATTATATGCGATATTGACAAACGCACAGTTCAGCTGTTATCATAGACAAGAACAAAGGCGTTCTTACGGGAGTAAGAGCGCCCTTTTTTGTCATGGCGATGAGGAGAATGGATGCCATGCTTGCATGGGCAGACATTCGACGACCGCTGATCAGAGCGAGATTTGCGGAGCATATCTCGTCTCTGTAGCGAGGAAGAAAACCAAACACATTTCAATATCAACTAAGAAATAGAAAGGGAAAGGAAAAGGAATATGAAAAAGACCTACACACGAGAAGATGTGATCGCAGAGGTACAGGATAAAGATGTGGAGTTTATCCGCCTGCAGTTCACGGATATGTTCGGACAACTGAAAAATCTGGCAATTACATCCAGCCAGCTGGAACGTGCGCTGGATAACCGTTTCTCCTTTGACGGATATGCGGTAAACGGTTTTGAGAACGGAGAACGTTCCGATCTGTATCTGTATCCTGATTACAGTACATTGGAGATCTTCCCATGGAGACCACAGCAGGGAAAAGTAGCAAGACTGATCTGTGATGTTTATACTGCGGATGGCAAGCCGTATGAAGCTGATCCGCGCTACATTTTAAAACGTGCTATTGGGCATGCAGCAGAGCTTGGTTACTCTTTCCAGGTCGGACCGGAATGTGAATTTTTCTTATTCCACACAGATGAAAACGGACTACCTACCACACTGACACACGAGCAGGCAGGCTATCTGGATCTGAGCCCGCTTGATCTTGGCGAAAATGCCAGACGTGATATGGTGCTGACACTTGAGGACATGGGCTTTGTCATTGAAGCTTCCCACCATGAAAAAGCACCTGCACAGCATGAGATCGATTTCCAGTATGATGAGGCACTAGCAACGGCTGATAATATCATGACGTTCAAGATGTCAGTCAAGTCGATCGCAAAGCGTCATGGTCTACATGCAACCTTTATGCCAAAGCCGAAATACAATGAGAACGGCTCCGGTATGCATATCAATATGTCACTGTTCCATGATGGCAAAAACATTTTTGCCGATGAAAAGGATAAGATGGGACTCAGCAAGGAGGCATATTATTTTATCGGTGGTCTGATGAAGCATATGAAGGGAATCACAGCCCTGACCAATCCACTGGTAAATTCGTATAAACGTCTTGTTCCAGGCTATGAAGCACCGGTTTATATTGCGTGGAGTACAACAAACAGAAGTCCGCTCATTCAGATTTCTGCAGGTAAAGGCGCAGCAACCAAGGTGGAACTCCGCTCGCCGGATTCCGCTGCCAATCCGTATCTGGCACTTGCGGTCTGCTTAGAGGCAGGTCTTGACGGTATCCGGAATAAGATCATGCCACCAAAGAGTGAGAATTGTAATCTGTTTGAGATTTCCTTAGAAGAATGCCATAAAAAGGGAATTGAAGTATTACCGGGCACTTTATATGAAGCAGTACAGGAAATGGAAAAAGATCCGCTGATCAAAAAGGTGCTGGGAGAAGATATGTTTACCAAGTACGTGGATGCCAAGCATGCGGAATGGGATGAAAGTAAGCGGCAGATCACACAGTGGGAACTGGATCAGTACCTGTTCAGATTCTGACACCGCTCCGAGTAGTTTTATGAGAGAGAACGGATAAAACGAAAGGAGGTGTTCGTGTGACCAGCATAATTGTAGTATTACCGAAACTGGATGACAGTAAAACAATTAAGAACCTGCTGGTACGAAACGGATTTCAGGTCGCGGCGGTCTGCGGATCGGGTTCGCAGGCAATCAGTGTCGCGGATAATCTGGATGACGGTATTGTAATATGTGGCTATAAACTTGTTGATATGATGTATTCTGAGTTGCACGACTATCTGCCTCCGGGATTCGAAATGTTGCTTATGGCTTCCAGCCATCTGCTGGCAGAATGTGTGGGAAGTGATATCATGTCACTGTCCATGCCATTGAAGCTTCACGATCTTTTAAATACCGTGGAGCTGATGACCAACTCAATCGAATATAAGAGAAAGAAACGCAAATCCCAGCCAAGGACAAGAAAGCCGGAGGAGATCGCTTTGATCAATGAGGCAAAGGCACTCTTGATGAGCCGGAATAACATGACTGAGGAAGAGGCGCACAGATACATACAAAAATGCAGTATGGACAGCAGCACCAATCTGGTCGAAACCGCCCAGATGGTACTCGCAGTGATGCAATAATTGTAATGATTTTGCAAAGCAAAATCATTATGTAGCCTCAGCCATTGCCGAAGGCAATTTTCATGGCTGAGGTTCCCGTAATTGTCGTATATTTGCGAAGCCTGTCACATATTTGCGTAGCCTGTCACATATTTGCGAAGCAAATGTGCGACTAAAATGTGCGACTAAATAACAAAACGGAACAATCCGTAGGGTATCGTAAGTCTAATAAAATAAGTTCCATAACAGAAAGGCAAAATTATGAAATTTACAAAAATGCACGGCTGTGGCAACGATTACGTCTATGTCAACGGCTTTACAGAAAAAGTTGCCGATAAACCAAAGGCAGTTGTCGCACTTAGTGACAGACACTTTGGAATCGGTTCCGATGGCGTGATCTTCATCAATCCATCGCAGCAGGCTGATTTTGAAATGGAAATGTATAATGCCGATGGCACCAGAGCGGAAATGTGCGGAAACGGAATCCGCTGTGTCGGTAAATATGTATATGACCATGGCATGACAGATAAAACAAGTATTACCGTCGAAAGCTTCGGTAAAGTGAAATACCTGGATCTGACCGTGGAAAACGGAAAAGTTGTAAAAGTAAAAGTAAATATGGGTAAGCCAGAGCTAACTGCAAAGGACGTGCCTGTCGTATCGGTACACGAGCAGGTGATCGACGAAGAGATCATTGTAAAAGGAAAGTCATACCGCATGACCTGTGTATCTATGGGAAATCCACATGCAGTTGTCTTTATGGATGATGTAGAGCATCTGGCGATCGAGGAGATCGGTCCTTATTTTGAAAATCATGAAAGATTCCCTAATCGTACCAATACCGAATTTGTACAGGTAATTGATGACAGCCATGTAAAAATGCGTGTCTGGGAACGTGGTACGGGTGAAACGCTTGCCTGCGGAACAGGCTGCTGTGCAACGGCTGTGGCATGTGTTTTAAATCACCTCACGGGAGCACACGTGACGGTACAGGTGCTGGGCGGTGAGATTGAGATCTACTGGGATCAGAAAGAAAACCTTGTTTATATGACCGGCCCTGCAGTGACCGTCTTTGAAGGAGAAACGGAGGAAGCATATGTTTAAAGTAAACGAAGACTATTTAAAGTTACCCGGCAGTTACCTTTTTTCCACGATCGGAAAGAAAGTAAACGCATTTGCAAAGGAGAACCCGGATAAAAAGATCATCCGTCTGGGAATCGGCGATGTGACCCAGCCACTTGCACCGGTGATCATTGATGCACTGCATAGTGCGGTTGCGGAGATGGGCGTAGCAGAAACCTTCCATGGCTATGCACCGGATCTTGGGTATGAATTTTTGCGAAAAGCTATTGCGGAAAATGATTATAAGATGCGTGGCTGTGATATCAGCCCGGATGAAATTTTTGTATCGGATGGTGCCAAGTGCGATTCCGGTAACATTCAGGAAATATTTGCCAAGGATAACAAGATCGCTGTCTGTGACCCTGTTTATCCGGTTTATGTAGATACCAATGTTATGGCAGGAAGAGCAGGCGAGTATGATCCGAAGACAGAAACATGGAGCAATGTGATCTATATGCCATGTACCGCAGAAAATGATTTTGCACCGGAGTTGCCAAAGGAAGTACCTGATATCATTTATCTGTGCTTTCCAAACAATCCGACCGGTTCCACGATCACAAAGCCGCAGCTGCAGGAATGGGTTAATTATGCAAATAAGCATGGCAGTGTGATCATTTATGATGCGGCATATGAAGCTTATATCAGTGAGGACAATGTACCACACAGTATTTATGAATGTGAAGGGGCAAGAACCTGTGCGATCGAACTGCATTCCTTCTCCAAAAATGCAGGCTTTACGGGAGTTCGCCTTGGCTATACGGTAGTACCAAAGGATCTGAAGGCAGGAGATGTGATGCTGCATTCTCTCTGGGCAAGAAGACATGGTACAAAATACAACGGAGCACCTTATATCCAGCAGCGTGCAGGTGAAGCTGTTTACAGTCCGGAAGGTAAGAAGCAGTTAGCAGAACAGGTTGCTTATTACATGAAAAATGCAGCATACATCAAGGAAGGCTTGAAGAGCGCAGGCTATACGGTTTCCGGTGGTGTGAATGCGCCTTATATCTGGCTGAAAGCACCAAACGGTATGACAAGCTGGGAATTCTTTGATTATCTGCTGGAAAAGGCAAATGTAGTCGGAACACCTGGTTCAGGTTTTGGCCCAAGCGGAGAAACATATTTCCGTCTGACTGCATTCGGTACTTACGAAAACACAGTAGAAGCGATCGAGAGAATCAAGAAGCTGTAAGCATATGATTTGAGATGACGCAAACATGTGCTTCAAGAAGAGGTAAGTAATAGACTCACGAAATTGTAAATGCATGGTTCATGAAGTATTAAGTGTATGGCTCAATATGAAGTTTTAATTTTGGTTTGTTATGTTATGTGGTAGATAGACAGGTAATGTGTAAAATACCCGGGAACACCTTATTATAAGGTTCTCCCGGGTAAACTATTTTCTGGGGAATTATTTCCGGAATAATCCTTGATAAAATACCGGATATCCATGAATAAATAGTAAAAAACGGGATCCTGCAAACCCAACAAAAAAGTAGATACAAAATGAAAAAATTGATGTAGAATATCCATAAATGGTTGACACAGAAACGTAATACTACTGTCAGAAAGGAGTTTTATGTGACAGATCAAGAATTTGAATCATGCATGATCCTGATGACACAGGGAGACCGGGAAGGCCTCCGCCTTGTGTATGAGGAATATATCGGTTACATTTATGCAATCGTGCTGGATGTACTGAAGAATAAAGAGAATGCGGAGGACATAAGCACGGATTTCTTTTTGAAGCTCTGGCATATAGCGGATACTTATAAGCCGGGCAACGGACACAGAGGCTGGATGGCACGCATTGCAAGAAATATGTCGATTGACTTTATCCGAAAGCATAAAAGGGAAGAACTGAATGATATGCAGCAGGCAGCAGAGGAAGGTGACAGAGAAGGCGCAGGCAGTCTGTATGAGGGTGATGTGACGAGCCAGATCGAGGAGGAAGTGATCTCGCAGATGTCATTGACGGAAGCTCTTTCGTATCTGAATGAAAAGGAGAGGGAGGTCATCAATCTGAAGATCATTGCGGATATGACCTTTAAAGAAATAGCGGAGCTTTTGCAGACGCCGATGGGTACGATCACCTGGCGGTATCAGAGTGCGATCAAAAAGCTTAGGAGATGTGGATATGAGTAAGAAGTTTGAAGAAGCGTATAAAGAGTATTTAAACAGCCAGGCACCGGATCTGTGGGGGCGGATCAATGACAGGCTGGATGCAAAGCAGCAGGATTGTCTGGGAAGAATGGCAGACGATAATGTGGCAGAACTGCGCCGGCAGAAGCATCGACGCGCAAAAAAGAACCGTGGCAGATATATTCGTCTGTACGGTGCGATCGCAGCCTGTGTGGCGGCTCTCATTTTGGCAGTTCCGGTTCTGCGTATAGTCAAAGGCGGCTCCGGTAGTCAGATGGACAGTTATGAGCTGGCAAAGGTTGAAAACGGTGAAATCGAAAATATTACAGAAGAGGCGGCAGAAGAAGCTGCTCCGCCTGCTGAGGAGACAACGCAGATGGCAGCTGCGGATACAGCCGGACCAGAGACAGATGGGATCAGCGTTGTAGAAACAAATGAAGCCGCTGCGCAGGAAAATGAACAGGCGCAGGAACCTTCGGATGAAGCAGCGAGCAGTGAAGAAGATGGCAATGCAGTAGATGCAAATGTGATGGAAAGCAGTACACTGGCAGCAGAAGCCGGTAATACATGTGTTGTTCTTTATGAAGATATCAAAGTAAAGATCTTGACAGAAGATGTGCGGGAGGATGGCATCTATTACACTGCTGAGGTAACGGCAAGTGCGTATGAAGATGCTTTTTCGGTAGGAACAACCTGTAATTTATATGCGGATACCGATGCACAACCGCTTGTGGCGGAACAGGAATACACACTGACTTTGGCAGCAGGAGAGCGGGCAGAATACTATAAGATAGTGCAATAAGAACGGAAGAATTCTGATGAAATTACTATGAGAAGATACGCATGATATTATTTGTGCTAATTTTGCATGAAAAGCGACCACTTTTGTAAAATCCCTTTTCAAATTGTATAAAAATGCGTACAATAAGACGCGTAAAGGGGTTAATGAGAATTAAATATACTTGCAATATTTGCAATAAAGTGACCGCATGTTTGAAATAATAACAGGCGGTCATTTTATGTTATGGCGACGAGGAAAATGCACGCATTTATGCGGTGCGTTTGACGACCGCTAATCAGAGCGAGATTCGCAGAGAGTATCTCGTCTCTGTTATGGCGACGAGGAAGATGCATGATATTTTCCGGAAGTGTCAGGGGATTACGGTGAAAAATTTTGTTTGACTTTTTGAAAAGAGACAAATATAATAAGGCATTGAACGAGTAGCAAATCTGCGTAAATCCGGTTTGTTACTCGTTTTTGTTATGGCGATGAGGAAAATGCACGCATTTATGCGGTGCATTTGACGACCGCTAATCAGAGCGAAACTCGCAAAGCGTGTTTCGTCTCTGTGTTCATAATATGCCATGAAAAAGTGTGTAGCTTATCAGCGTAAGTCCAGCTTGTGCGATAAGTGCACACTTTTTTTGCAGAAAAGGAGGATTCAGTTAAGATGGCAGAAAGTAACAAAATGAAGGAAATGCCGGTCAATAAGCTCATGGTACAGATGGGAATACCGATGATCTTATCGATGGCATTGCAGGCGGTTTACAATATTGTGGACAGTGCCTTTGTCGGAAACATGCAGGTGGGAAGTGAAACTGCGTTGAATGCGCTTACTCTTGTATTCCCGGTGCAGATGCTTATGGTAGCGGTTGCAATCGGAACCGGTGTGGGAACCAATGCACTTCTTGCAAGAACGTTAGGGCAGGGTAACTCGGAAAAGGCAGCTAAAGTGGCAGGGAACAGTCTGTTTCTGGGTGTTATTATCTATGTAGTCTGTTTGTTGTTTGGTATTTTCGGTGTAAAGGCGTATATTTCATCTCAGACTGTCGACCGGGAAGTCCTGACAATGGGTGTCAGCTACTTACGAATATGCTGTGTATTTTCATTTGGTATTGTATTCTTTTCCCTGTTTGAAAAACTATTGCAGGCGACAGGACGCTCTCTTTATTCCACGATCGGGCAGATTGCAGGTGCCGTGATCAATATCATCCTTGATCCGATCATGATCTATGGGATTGGTCCGGTTCCGGAAATGGGTGTGGAAGGAGCTGCTTATGCAACTGTGATCGGACAGGTTGCATCAGCAGTGCTGCTCTTTGCTTTCCATGCAAAATTAAATAAAGAATTTGCACATGGAGTAAGCTGCATGAAACCGGATACAGTAATCGTAAAGGAAATCTATGCGATCGGACTTCCGGCGATCATAGCGCAGGCACTGATGTCTGTTATGGTATATGTCATGAATCTGATCCTGAAATTCAATCCGGCCGCCCAGACAGCATACGGTCTGTTTTATAAAGTGCAGCAGTTTGTATTGTTTCTTGCTTTTGGGCTTCGTGATGCAATTACGCCGATCATTGCATTTGCCTATGGAATGCACAGCAAAAAGAGAATCAGGGAAGGTATCAGATATGGTCTTATTGATACGGCGGTTCTTATGGTCATTGGTATAGCGATCACGGAGCTCTTTCCGGGAGCATTTGCAACGCTGTTTAATGCCGGACAGTCCAGATTTTATTTTATAGGAGCGATGCGGGTCATTTCGATCAGCTTTCTCTTTGCAGGTATCAATGTTGCCTATCAGGGAATTTATCAGGCGCTGAACGGTGGCATGGAATCACTTGTGATCTCTCTGCTCAGACAGCTTGTCATTATTCTGCCATTGGCAGGAATCTTTTCCGCGATCGTCAGAAACGGACATGCAGGTGTATCGCTTATCTGGTGGGCATTTCCGATCACGGAACTGATAGCATGTCTGGCAGGGTATGCATTTTTAAAGCGGATCAGAAAGACGAAGGTTGACAGTCTAAAATAGGGAGGAATCAAAATGGCAGTGAAAATTATTACGATCAGCAGAGAGTTTGGAAGCGGCGACCGCTTTATCGGAGAAGAAGTGGCAAAGAAGCTTGGAATGAAATATTATGATAAAGATATTATCGGACAGATCGCAGAGCAGTCTGGATTCTCACCGGACTATATCCGGGAACATGCAGAATTATCGCCAAAGAAAGGGTTGTTTGCTTATGCGTTTGCGGGGCGCGACAGCACAGGAAAATCCGTGGAGGATCTGGTATATGAGGCACAGAGAAAAGTCATTCTGGAAATCGCAGAAAAAGAAAGCTGTGTGATCATAGGACGGAACGCAGACTTTATCCTGCGGGAAAGAGCGGATGTTCTCAATGTTTTTATTCATGGGGATCTGCCTGAGAAAACAGAACGGATCTGCAGATTATACAATGTCAAAGAAGCTGAGGCTGTAAAAATGATGGCAGATATTGATAAACGCCGTATGACGAATTACAATTTTTATACCAATCAGAAATGGGGCATGGCAGGCAATTATACACTGTCATTGAACAGTTCACAGCTTGGATATGATAAATGCCAGAAGCTGATCCTGGGTTGTGTAAAATAGAACTTTGACGATTGCTGATCAGAGTGAAAGGGAGAAAAACAAAATCCTTTTTCAGGGCATTTCCCCTCTGGACAGGAAAAACGGTTACAGCACATAAACAGAAGGAATTTTATGCCGGTAGAACTGCTTTTTAATTCTGCTATGACAGCCTTTTCATCATTTTTCATTGTCAGCAGATGTTTATGCAATATTTCACCGGAGCGGGTAAGAAAAAGCTGTTTGTTTTGATAACGGAAGAGAGAAGTATGATATTGCTCCTCTAAAAAACGGATATGTTGCGAAACAGCCGGTTGTATAGGGTCTCCTTAATGATAAAATATATTTATTGCCCGATAGAATTATATAATTTTACCTTATTGATGTCCGGTGGTACAATTTCGTACAGAAAAGAAAGAGAGGTTATCAACAAATGAATTTCATGAAGAAAAACGGAGCCGGCATTCTGGTCTGCCTTGCCATAGCTGTTCCATCATGGTTGCTTGGAAAGGCATTTCCTGTGGTAGGAGGAGCGGTGACTGCGATCATAGCGGGTATGATCATCGCAATGTTCTGGAACAAGAAGGGGAAAGCAGAGGCAGGGATCAAATGGACTTCCAAAGTGATCCTGCAGACAGCGGTTGTACTGCTGGGATTCGGCATGAATCTGGGCGTGATCTTCCAGACAGGAAAACAATCTCTGCCGATCATTCTCTGTACGATCACAACATCACTTGTTATTGCGCGGATCCTGCAAAAAGTGCTCAAAGTACCTGCAAATACATCTATACTGGTCGGCGTTGGATCCTCTATTTGTGGAGGCTCTGCGATCGCAGCAACTGCACCTGTCATTGGCGCAGATGACGATGAAATTGCACAGTCGATCGCGGTCATTTTCTTCTTTAATGTGCTTGCGGCAATTTTCTTCCCACTACTCGGGAAGGCGATCGGATTTGACACGTTGCACGGAGAATCATTTGGTATCTTTGCGGGAACGGCGATCAATGATACATCATCTGTCACTGCTGCAGCATCTACATGGGACAGTATGTGGAACCTTGGAAGTGAGACACTGAATAAGGCAGTAACGGTAAAGCTGACAAGAACGCTTGCTATTATACCGATCACACTCGGCTTATCCCTGATACGTGCCAAAAAGAGTGCAAAAGAAGGAAAGCAGGCTGCAAAGTTCAGCTTAAAGAGAGCATTCCCTATGTTTATCCTGTACTTTGTGATCGCGGCGGTCATTACAACAGTCTGTATCCATATGGGCATTGATGCAGGTGTATTTCAGCCGCTCAAAGAACTGTCCAAGTTTATGATCATAATGGCGATGGCGGCGATCGGATTAAACAGTAATGTGATCCAGCTCATCAAAACAGGCGGGAAACCGATCCTGGTAGGAGCTTCCTGCTGGTGTGGCATCACGATCGTAAGCCTTGTTATGCAGCATATTATGAACATTTGGTAATTGCCCGGAAGCAGAGAAATAGTAAATAATTTTATATGGTAAAATACGCGAAATTTGCAGGGAGTCCGTGAAAAATAAGCCGGAGAATGTTACAATACGTGTGTGAAATCAGAAGAAGTATAACTTGAATCTATATACGAAGGAAATCAAAATGATAGGATTTGGAACAGTGATTAACAGCGTCAGTGTTCTGTTTATTGCGATCGCCGGTGCGATACAGGATGGACTTCTTGGCGATTACTCCACGCTGGCAGTCAAGTCGGTTCTGGATTTTATCATTGTGGCTGTCATGACAGAAGCGGCAGTAGCTTATCTATCGCTGATCGGATCGGAGCAGCCTATCTGCCCTGGCAGTTTTAGAACCTTGATGCGAGAGAGAATTGGATGAAGAAAGGGGCTCAGATATGGAAAAGAAGATTGCTGTGCTGTTTCCGGGGATCGGTTATCATACAGACAAACCATTGTTATATTACAGTAAAAAGCTGGCAAGAAAACGTGGATATGAAATCGTAGAAGTGAAATATGGACCATTGCCATCCGGTGTAAAGGGAAATGCGGAAAAGATGCGCAAGGCTTTTGAAATGGCACTTATCTATGCGACGGAGCAGCTTGCGGAAATTGATTTTGCAGCTTATGATGCAGTGCTCTTTATTTCCAAAAGCGTCGGAACCGCTGTGGCAGCAGCTTATGCAAATAAATTTGCAATTTTGCCTGGGCAGATTTATTATACGCCGGTAGTGGAGTCCTTTGACGCGATCGGACAGAACGGAATTGTATTTCATGGAACAGCAGATCCGTGGGCGGAAACAGAGCAGATCAAGGCAGCGTGCAGGCAGAGAAATCTGCCGCTATATCTGACGGAGCGTGCAGATCATTCCATGGAAACGGGAGATGTGGAACAGGATCTTCTGATCATGCGTGATATCATGCAGAAGACGGCTGCGTATATGGATGAGCAATAGAGATCACAATGAGATTACCGGAAGCTAAGGAGACGTCATCATGTGTAAAATGGAGTGGATGAAAAAAATAATCATTATCTGGATCGGCTCGATCATTGCGGCCTATGGCATTACACTTGCAATGTACGCGGGATTCGGCGGTGCTACCTTGGCGGTATTATGGCAGGGGATCTCTAAAACATTTCATATCAGTATAGGTATGGCATCTATGATCGTAGCTGTAGTGATGATCATATTTGTATTTTTCTATGACAGATCACAGCTCCACATTGGCACGGTTCTTTATCAGATCGTATATAGCCTTTGCGTAGATCTGTTTGCAAATGCACATATATATAGTAGACATATGTGGATCAACGTACTGCTTATGCTGTTGGGTATTATACTCTTTGCAATCGGAACCGGTTTGTATGCGGCGGCTTCTCTGGGACGCGGTTCTTATGAAGCATTGACATTTTCCCTGGCAGAAAAGAACGGCTGGCAGGTAAGAGTTGTGCGGAGCTTACTGGATGCAATGATGGTTATTATCGGTGTTTTATTGGGTGGGACATTTGGCATATGCACGATCGTCACGATCCTGCTTTCCGGACCGATCATCCAGCTTACAGCTTCAAAAACAAAAGCAGTGTTTCATGTTTGAGTACTTAGGGGTATATACCACGCAGTCCTTTTCTGTCAAGCACCTAAGCACAGTATGATGCCAGCGCAAAGCGTCTGCTGGGACAGAAGATCATTCAAAATTAAGTATCATTGAAAAGGAATATGATATCCCGATAGAAGGAAATTTGCGAGAGGATGTGAGTGGATATTCTGAAGAACAGGTTGAATAATTGTAAGAATAATTGAAGCACGAAGTGATGAAGTAAAACAGAAATGGTTTGAATATTTTGGAGAGATCAGATATTTTTGTTAAATACTTTAGGGAAAAGGAGAGTAGGGCAGAGTTATGGAAAATCAGTCAGATAAATGGATTATATATCCGGAAACGAAAGTTGTGTGTTTTCATAATCCTGAAGAAGAAAATGGTTTCCTGAGTAATTGGTATGTATCAAGGTTTGAGGTGGATGGAAAGATGTTCTCTTCTATGGAGCAGTTTATGATGTATCAAAAAGCAATCTGTTTTCATGATGAGGCAGTAGCAGAAAAGATACTGAAAACTGACGATGTTGCATGTATTAAGGAACTGGGACGTATGGTGTCTGGATATAATGAAAATATTTGGAATGGGATGCGGCAATTAGTAGTATATGAGGGTGTAGTTGCAAAATTTTCACAAAATGAGGCACTCAAAGAAAAGCTGCTGCAGACTGGAAATGCATTACTTGCAGAGTGTGCAGTGCATGATAGGATATGGGGAATTGGACTGTCAATGAAAGACGAAAAGAGATTTGATATATCACAGTGGAGAGGAGAAAATCTGCTGGGATATGCATTGATGATGGCTCGGAATAAATTAAAATAATCTTTATATGCTGGTCTTAACACCTTTGGGGATCTGGCTGGAAAATAAGGATGTGGACTTAGTAATGAGAACATTATCCGGTTTGTAAAATTGCTGTTATAAACAAAGCTTACGCTGATCGATGGAATGAACACCATCACGCACAAAAAGATGCACCATACAGGAAATACACTCTGAATCGAAAAAAATACTTGCAATCCATTTTTCAGGGTGCTAAAATCTGAACCAAGAAATGCAGAGAAGGAGACTCTTGTCAGGAAAAACGACAGGAAAGAGATGCCACCGACTGAAAGCATCCGCGCGGGAACTGATAAAGGGAACACTCCGGAGCAGATTATTCGAACCTCTATGATAAGATATAGAGCTAGGGTAATACGTGACACGCGTTAAGTGGAAGAGTGGAGAAGATCTAGGAAAAGGTATTCGGCTGAAGTCTTCTCAATGCGGGTGGTACCGCGGATTTAGAATATCCGTCCCGGGACAATGATTTGTCCCGGGACTTTTTAGTTGTGTGATACATCAAAGCCGGGACACTACAGAAGGAAAGACAGGAGGAGCAACATGAAAGCAAACATGTACAGAGATGTCTATTTAAAAGACATCACGGAAGAGCAAATTGGTCAGACCCTGAAGGTCAGCGGATGGGTAGAAAACATCAGAGATCACGGCGGTGTATCCTTTATCGATCTCAGGGATATGTATGGTGTCCTGCAGGTTGTCCTGCGTGATACCTCCCTGCTTACCGGCATTGTAAAAGAGGATTGCGTATCCATTACCGGTTTGATTGAAAAGCGTGATGAAGAAACTTATAACCCGAAGATCGCGACAGGAACGATCGAGCTGGAAGCAAAGACGATCCAGATCCTTGGCAAGGTATATAAACCGCTTCCGTTTGAAGTGATGACATCCAAGGAGATCCGTGAAGATCTTCGTTTAAAATACCGTTATCTGGATCTGAGAAACCAGAAGGTAAAAGACAACATCGTTTTCCGTAGCCAGGTGATCAGCTTCCTGCGTCAGAAAATGACAGAAATGGGATTTTTAGAAATCCAGACACCGATCCTGTGTGCTTCCTCACCGGAAGGTGCACGTGATTACATTGTACCGAGCAGAAAGTACAAAGGTAAATTTTATGCACTGCCACAGGCACCACAGCAGTACAAACAGCTTCTGATGGTATCCGGCTTTGATAAATATTTCCAGATCGCCCCTTGCTTCAGAGACGAGGATGCAAGAGCAGACCGTTCTCCGGGCGAATTTTACCAGCTCGATTTTGAAATGAGCTTTGCAACACAGGAAGATGTATTTGCAGTCGGAGAAGAAGTGCTCTCCGCTACTTTTGAAAAATTTGCACCGGAAGGCTATTCCGTTACACAGGCACCATATCCGATCATCAGCTACAAACAGGCTATGCTGGAGTTTGGTACCGACAAACCGGATCTTCGTAACCCGCTTCGTATCATCGATGTGACAGAGTTCTTCCAGAGATGTACCTTCAAGCCATTTAAGGGAAAAACCGTCAGAGCCATCAAAGTAAACCGGCAGATGTCCAAGGGCTTCCATGAAAAGCTTCTGAAGTTTGCACAGTCTATCGGAATGGGTGGACTTGGTTACCTTGAGGTAATGGAAGATATGAGCTACAAGGGACCGATCGATAAATTTATTCCGGACGATATGAAAGTAGAAATGAAAGAACTGGCAGGACTTTCCGCCGGAGACACCATTTTCTTTATTGCTGATAAGGAAGCACGTGCTAACCTTTATGCAGGACAGATCAGAACCGAGCTTGGTGAAAAACTTGATCTGATCGAGAAGAACGCATATCGTTTCTGCTATATCAACGACTTCCCGATGTTTGAGCTGGATGAGGAAACAAAGCAGATCGGCTTTACACACAACCCGTTCTCCATGCCACAGGGTGGACTGGAAGCATTAAAAACACAGGATCCGCTTACGATTCTGGCATATCAGTACGATATTGTATGTAACGGTGTGGAGCTTTCTTCCGGCGCTGTCCGCAACCACGATATGGAGATCATGGTCAAAGCATTTGAAATTGCAGGCTATGATGAAGAAACACTGAAAAACAAATTTGGCGCATTGTACAACGCATTCCAGTTCGGAGCACCGCCGCACGCAGGTATGGCACCGGGTGTAGACCGTATGATCATGCTGCTTTGCAACGAAGAAAATATCCGTGAAGTCATTGCATTCCCAATGAGCGGATCTGCACAGGATCTGATGTGTGGTGCACCGAATGATGTCACAGAACAGCAGCTTAGAGAAGTACACATCAAGGTAAGAGATTAAGAGTGGAGGTAATCTGATGGCAAACGTGATCAGTGACGAAACAATCGAATATGTAGGCATTCTGGCAAAACTTGCACTATCCGATGAGGAAAAGGAGCAGGCAAAAAAGGATATGGCAGATATGCTTGATTATATTGATCAGCTTGGCGAGCTGGATACAGAAGGCGTAGAGCCGATGAGTCATATTTTTGATACTTGTAATGTATTCCGTGAGGACGTGGTCACGAACGGAGACGACAGCGAGAATATGCTGAAAAATGCACCACAGGAAAAAGACGGTATGTATCTGGTACCGAGAACATTTTAAGGAGGCTCCGAAATGAAGGATATTTTAAAATTAACGGCTGTGGAGCTTTCCACGAAGATCAAGGCAGGCGAGCTTACGGCAGTGGATGCGGTAGAAGCTGTTTTTGCGCAGATTGCAGAAAAGGAAGATGACCTGCACTGCTATGTGACATTAGATAAAGAGGGCGCACTTTTACAGGCAAAAGAAGTACAGGAGAAGATCGAAAAGGGTGAACTGACAGGGCCGCTTGCCGGTGTTCCGGTTGCGATCAAGGACAATATGTGCACAGAAGGTATGCTGACAACCTGTTCTTCCAAAATCCTTGGCAACTTTATCCCGACTTATTCTTCCGAGGCAGTTCTGAACCTGCAGAAAGCAGGTGCTGTTGTGATCGGTAAAACGAACATGGATGAGTTTGCCATGGGTTCCACAACAGAAACTTCTGCCTATGGAGCAACGAAGAATCCATGGAATACAGAGCATGTACCGGGCGGATCTTCCGGTGGTTCCGCAGCAGCGGTAGCAGCGGATGAATGTTTCTTTGCACTTGGCTCCGATACAGGCGGCTCCATCCGTCAGCCGGCGTCTTATTGCGGCGTTGTCGGTATGAAACCAACTTACGGAACCGTATCCCGTTACGGACTGATCGCCTATGGTTCTTCTCTGGATCAGATCGGGCCGCTGGCAAAGGATGTAACAGATTGCGCGACTATTTTGGAAGCAATCGCAAGCTATGATGAAAAAGATTCCACCAGCCAGAAGCGGGAAGATACAGATTTTACAAAAGCACTGGTAAACGATGTGAAAGGCATGAAGATCGGTATTCCGAAAGATTATTTCGGAGAAGGTCTGGATCCGGAAGTAAAAGAAAAAGTATTAGCAGCAGCTAACCTTTTAAAAGAAAAGGGTGCAGTTATTGAGGAGTTTGATCTGGCACTTGTGAAATATGCGATTCCAACCTATTATACGATCGCAGATGCGGAGGCAAGCTCCAATCTGGAACGTTTCGACGGCGTGAAATACGGATATCGTGCTGAATCCGCAGAGGAACTGCACGCTATGTACAAGCAGACACGTTCAGAGGGCTTCGGACCGGAAGTCAAGAGAAGGATCATGCTCGGTTCCTTCGTTCTCAGCTCCGGTTATTATGACGCATACTATCTGAAAGCATTAAAGGTAAAAGCGCTGATCAAAAAAGCGTTTGATGAAGCCTTTGCAAAATATGATATGATCCTGGGCCCTGTTGCACCGACAACAGCACCAAAGCTTGGACAGAGTCTTTCCGATCCGATCAAGATGTATCTTGGTGATATTTATACGATTTCAGTCAATCTTGCAGGACTGCCCGGTATCAGTGTTCCGTGCGGAACAGATGCACAGGGACTGCCGATCGGTCTGCAGCTGATCGGTGACTGCTTCGCAGAGAAGAAGCTGATCCGGGCTGCTTATACTTATGAGCAGGCAAGAGGCAAATTCGGAAGGGAGGACGCATAAATGGCAAAGCAATATGAAACCGTCATTGGTCTGGAGGTTCATGTAGAGCTGGCGACCAAAACAAAAATTTTCTGTGGCTGTTCCACCGCTTTCGGCGGCGCACCGAATACCCATGTGTGTCCTGTCTGCAGCGGAATGCCCGGTTCTTTGCCTGTTTTAAATAAGCAGGTATTAAAATATGCGGTTGCAGTCGGTATGGCAATGAACTGCGATATTACAAGATATGCCAAGTTTGACCGGAAAAATTATTTTTACCCGGATAACCCGCAAAACTACCAGATCTCCCAGTTGTATCTGCCAATCTGCCGCAATGGTTATGTGGAGATTGAAACAGAAGCCGGCAGCAAGAAGGTAGGGATTCATGAGATCCATATGGAAGAAGATGCAGGAAAGCTGATCCATGATGAATGGGAAGACTGCACACTGGTAGACTATAACCGTTCCGGCGTTCCACTGATCGAGATTGTATCAGAGCCTGATATGCGCAGCGCAGAGGAAGTCATTGCTTATCTGGAGAAGCTTCGTATGCTGATCCAGTATCTCGGTGCTTCCGACTGTAAACTTCAGGAAGGCAGTATGCGTGCAGATGTCAACCTTTCCGTACGGGAAGTCGGGCAGAAAGAATTCGGAACTCGTACAGAAATGAAGAACCTGAACTCCTTTAAGGCGATCGCACATGCCATTGAAGGTGAACAGGCAAGACAGATCGATCTGATCGAGGCAGGCAAGGCGGTCGTACAGGAAACAAGACGCTGGGATGATACAAAGGGTGAATCTTATGCAATGCGAAGCAAAGAAGATGCACAGGATTACCGTTACTTCCCGGATCCGGACCTGACACCGATCGTTGTTTCGGATGAATGGCTTGCACAGATCAAAGCAGAAGAACCGGAATTCAGACCGGAGAAGATGCAGCGTTACAAAGAAGAATTTGATCTGCCGGACTATGATATCGAAATCCTGACAGGCACTAAGAAAATGGCGGATCTGTTTGAGGAAACGACCGCGATCTGCAACCAGCCGAAGAAGGTCAGCAACTGGCTGATGGTACAGACAATGCAGCTTCTGAAGGAGAACAGCATGGATCCTGAAGACATCCGTTTCTCACCGGAGCATCTGGCTTCCCTGATCAAGCTTGTAGATGACAAAGCCATCAATTCCAGCGTGGCAAAGACTGTTTTTGAGAAGATGTTTGCGGGAAATATCGATCCGGAAAAATATGTGGAAGAAAACGGACTGAAAACCGTCAACGATGAAGGCGCACTCCGTAAGACGATTGATGATGTGATCGCAGCTAACCCGCAGTCAGTGGAAGATTACCACAACGGAAAAGAAAAGGCGATCGGCTTCCTGGTTGGACAGACGATGAAAGCAATGCACGGCAAAGCCGATCCGGGCATGGTAAACAAGATCCTGAAGGAACTGCTGTAAAAAAGAAGTGCATATGAAAACTCCCAGGCTGAGATATCTCAGCCCGGGAGTTTATATTTTATGCTTCTCAGCTTTCTGTTTTATTATCCGCCAGCTCATACAGATATCTTATAAAATCAATTCCTACATCCAGTGACTTGGAAGAAGCAGGCAGTGCGATGATTGGACGGGAATCTTCTGTATACAAGGATGTGATCGCCGGCAGATCATCCGCATAAAAACCGATGGCATATGTTTCGCCGTTGTCATAGGTAAACTCATAAAGCCGGTCTTTGACCTTCTCGTACAGATCAGCCGGAAGCTGTGCTTTCAGATCACATAGGTAGCCTTGTGAAGCAAAACCATCGATGATCCATGTATTGCCGATCAGCACATCATAATCTCCTGTTTCAATATAAGCCTGCAGCGTCTGCGAATTGGCAACGGAGAGTGCTCCGGTTGCTTCTTCAGGAATAGACAGCTTGGTATTGATGGAGACAGGTGTCTGAGATGTATCCACATTTCTGCTGGCGGCATAGCCTTCCATAAGCTCCTGACTTTGCTGCGATTTGGTGATATCGCAGTTGACGAGCGCGACATAGACATATTCCTCAAAGGAATTTTTGTAAATCGTAAATCCCAGGTAGCAGAGAAAAGCGATGACCGCGACAGCGAGTGCCACCCATTTCCACTGGTAATACCAGAAATATTTAAATCGTTCCCAGCGGGACATCTGTTTTACCCGTTCCTTCTGGGCACGGATCTCATCTTTCATCATAAGTTATCGTCTCCTTCTATGCGGCAGTATCTGCTGCGATTTAACCGTTTTCATCTTTCTTATGATACTGGCAGCCATGTAAAGTGTCAACGAAGCAGAATGATATTTCACATTCTTTTCATGACTGGGACAGAGATTCTTTATAATTTCCTATAGCTTTTCAGTCTTTTTTGTACTAATATAGAATAGAACAAAAATAAAACAGCAGGTGATAAAAATGAATGATACTTATGTAGAATTACTGATCAGGAAAAAGCACAGCATTTTGCCGGTGCTTCTTCGTAATCTTTTGATCGTGGCAGGAGTACTTGCACTTTTGGCAGCGTTTTTACTGACCGGAAGCATTGTACTGTTTTTAGCCGGTGCAATCTTACTGGGACTGGCATATCTGGTAAATTTCAACAAAATAATCGAATATGAATATCTGTTTCTGGACAAGCATCTGACGATCGACAGGATCCAGAATCAGTCCAGAAGAAAGACGGTGGCAGAATATGATCTGACAACAACAGAATTGTTTGCCCCTGCATCATCTGGCAGAATGGCTGCATATCAGGGGAGAAATGATATCAAAACGGCAGATTATTCCACAGGGGAAAAGGACAGCAGCCCATATGCCCTGATCATTAAGGTAAATAATCAGCTGCAAAGAGTATTGCTTGAAGTAAATGATGAACTCTTTGAGCAGATCAGAAAGGTTGCACCCCACGTTACTTTCCGGGATTGACGAAGCGATTCAAGTTTGATAAACTTGCCCATAAGAAAAAACTAACACGAGATCATGGAGGAAAAGAAAAATGGCACAGATTATTGGTGACGGCATTACATTTGACGATGTTCTTTTAGTACCGGGTTATTCTCAGGTGATTCCAAATCAGGTGGATTTAAGTACGAACCTGACAAAGACGATCAGACTGAACATTCCGATGATGAGTGCAGGTATGGACACGGTTACAGAGCACCGCATGGCGATCGCAATGGCGAGACAGGGTGGTATCGGAATCATCCATAAGAATATGTCGATTGAGGCACAGGCTGAAGAGGTTGATAAGGTAAAACGTTCTGAAAACGGTGTCATTACAGATCCATTTTCTCTGACTCCTGAGCATACATTAAAGGATGCAGATGAGCTAATGGCTAAATTCCGTATTTCCGGTGTTCCGATCACGGAAGGCCGTAAACTTGTCGGTATCATTACAAACCGTGATCTGAAATTTGAAACAGATTTCAGTAAAAAGATCAAAGAGTCCATGACTTCCGAGGGACTGGTTACAGCAAAGGAAGGCATTACATTGGAAGAAGCAAAGGCAATTCTGGCAAAGGCAAGAAAAGAAAAGCTTCCGATCGTGGATGACAATTTTAATCTGAAAGGTCTTATTACAATTAAGGATATTGAAAAGACGATCAAATATCCGCTTGCAGCAAAGGATAAACAGGGCAGACTGCTCTGCGGTGCCGGTGTCGGTATTACAGCAAATGTACTTGACAGAGTGGCAGCACTTGTTGAATCCAAGGTTGATGTAGTTGTTCTTGACAGTGCACACGGACATTCAGAAAACGTGCTCAGATGTCTGCGCATGATCAAAGAGAATTATCCGGATCTTCCGGTTATTGCAGGTAATGTGGCAACAGCAGAAGGTACAAAAGCACTGATCGAAGCCGGAGCAGATGCAGTAAAAGTAGGTATCGGACCGGGTTCCATCTGTACAACAAGAATCGTATCCGGTATTGGTGTACCGCAGATCACAGCTATTATGGATGCATATTCCGTAGCAAAAGAATATGGTGTTCCGATCATCGCGGATGGTGGTATCAAATATTCAGGTGATATGACAAAGGCTCTCGCAGCAGGCGGCAGCATCTGTATGATGGGTAGTATTTTTGCGGGATGCGATGAAGCACCGGGTACTTTTGAACTGTTCCAGGGCAGAAAATACAAAGTATATCGTGGCATGGGTTCTATTGCAGCAATGGAAAACGGAAGCAAAGACCGTTATTTCCAGTCAGATGCAAAGAAACTGGTACCGGAAGGTGTGGAAGGTCGTGTTGCATATAAAGGAAGCGTAGAAGACACCGTATTCCAGTTAGTTGGTGGTATCCGTTCCGGTATGGGATATTGTGGTACGCCTTCTATCCCTGAACTGCAGGAGAGAGGCAGATTTGTGAAAATTTCTGCAGCAGCCTTAAAAGAAAGTCATCCACATGATATTCATATTACAAAAGAGGCACCAAACTACAGCGTAGAACAGTAAGAAGCGCAAAAAGAATACTATAAGGCGGGGTTAGGTTCATGCAGGCGTTAGATCATGAAAAGTTACAGAAAATACAGGATGGGATAGCAGAACTTGCAGGAATATATCTGTACTGTGTGGATGCGGACGGAAACGCTGTTACAAAGTTGTCAGGTGAACCGAAAGAAGGAGAGAGATTACTCCGGCTGATCGGGAAAGAAAATATAGAAGCTTTGTATAACAGGCTGTGCAGATCTTCTCTGGAAGATCAGATCATAGAAGATACCTCCTATGGGAATGTTAAAACAGCAGCTGTTACGGTAAGAAAGGAAGGCAGGCCAACCATGTGTTGGCTTGCTTATTGCGTTTTAGAAAAGGAATTTACAAAGCGGGGGCATTATGCGGACGGCTTTTTACGTGTGACGAGTGAAAGCGCATTTATGCAGGCACTTGATCTGCTCCGCATGTGGCTGACGGAAGAAGAAAAAGAGCAGGCAGAAAAAGGGGGACTGGGCAGGATCGTAAAGCTGCTTCTGGACCAAAGCCCGTTTGAGCAGCTGGCAGGGCAGCTCTTGCAGCTGATGAAGGAAAAACTGGCGGTCAGCAATATGCAGCTGTTAAAGCTTTCCAAAGACGGGAAAGCAGTTTCTGTTATAGCAGAGACTGCATCACATCCGTCCCTATTACAGGCAGAAGGCCGAGAAAAGGTAAAACCGGAGCCGGTATGCGGCAGCGAAACAGTGATCATATCCGGTGCTGAGAATGCGGATGGGCAGATAACGGCTTTATTAAAAACAACGGAGATCACTTCTCTGATCACGGTTCCGATCAGTATACGTGGTACGATCAGTATGTATCTCTGCGCACTTATAACAGAACGGGAGCATACGTGGTCCGATGATGAGATCAGGTATACAACGGATATGGCGAAGATACTGCAGAGCATACTGGATAACAGGATCGCGCACAATTCCATTGTAAGCTCTTACCAGTCTCTGACCCAGATTTTAAACACGGTGGGAAGCTGTATTTATGTCAGAGATAAGGAAACCGGGCATGTACTGTTTTGTAATGATCTGATGCAGCACGAATTTGAACAGGAGTTGAAACAGGGCACGATCAACAGACTGTTGGAGCAGGCAGAAAGTGCCCTTGTGAAGCAAGGTTATTATGAACTGAAGCATCCCTCCAGAAAGCACTGGTATGATCTGCATCAGACAGAGATTGATTGGGTAGATGGCAGGAAAGTATCCTTTAGTGCCTTGTATGATATTACGGATAAAAAAATATATCAGCGTAAGATCGAGCAACAGGCATATACGGATTTCCTGACAGGATTGTACAACCGTATGTGTTGTGAACGGGATCTGGCGCAGTATATTCAAAAAGCAGAGGCAGAAGGCGGCAAAGGCGGACTGCTTTATCTGGATCTGGATGATTTCAAACATATCAATGACGGACTTGGACACCAGTATGGGGATGTACTGCTGAAATCCATTTCGCACAGTCTGCAGCGGATTCCTGAGATCCATAATACATGCTACCGTATGGGCGGTGATGAATTTGTCATTGTTGTACCGCCGGAGAGCATTGCAAGGTTCGATGGGATCGTGGAAGAGATCAAGGAGATCTTTTCCAAACCATGGTTTTTAAAAAATGCAGATTATTACTGCACGATGAGTATGGGAATCTGCTATTTCCCGGAGGATGGCAGCAGTGTACAGGATCTGATCAAGAAAGCGGATATCGCCATGTACGAAGCCAAAAAGAGTGGCAAAAACAGAGTGGCGGTATATTCCGATAATATCAGCTCCACTTCCAATAAACGATTGGATATGGAAAAAAATATGCGTGATGCTACGGCAGGTGATTACAAGGAGTTCGAGGTATATTATCAGCCGATCATTGATATCCAGAAGGAAGGAACACCATGTGTCGGTGCGGAAGCGCTGGTCAGATGGAATTCCGCAACACTCGGCTTTATTCCACCGTCTGATTTTATTCCGCTGGCAGAGTATCTCGGGCTCATTAATCCGATTGGAAACCATGTAATGAAAGAGGCATGCAAGGCATGTCAATACTGGAATACACACGGACATCCCGAGTTTAAGGTTAATGTCAATCTGTCTGTCGTACAGCTGCTGCAGACGGATATTGTAGAGACAATAGAAGAAACGATCCGCCAGTCGGGGATCAATCCGCACAATCTGACACTGGAAGTAACGGAAAGTCTTGCGATCAACGATATGGAGCGTATGAAAAAGATACTGAACCAGATCAGGGGACTGGGCGCGAGGATCGCGCTGGATGATTTCGGGACAGGCTATTCTTCCCTGAACCATATCCGGGAGATCCCGCTGGATGTGATTAAAGTAGATCAGAGCTTTGTATCGGATCTGACAGAAGATTCTTATTCACAGTCATTTATCAAGATGGTTGCGGAGCTGGCGGGAGCGATCGGTGTCAGCATCTGTATCGAGGGAATAGAGACGAGAGAACAGTATAAAGTACTGGAAGGTATGAAGGTGCGGCTTGTGCAGGGCTACTATTTTGACCGCCCGATGACCCGGAAGGATTTTGATAAGAAATATATTTAACTTAAGCCGTATTTATGCTATCATAAGGAGAAATGACGAAGAAAAGCGGCAGAGGATTTGACACGAGGAGGAAATTATGGAAAATAACGAGATGACAGAAAAGACAGAAGAAAAAGAAGTTGTTTCCAGAAATTTTATTGAACAGGAAATTGATAAAGATCTTGCAGAGGGCGTTTATGATACGGTACACACCAGATTCCCGCCGGAACCGAACGGATATCTGCATATCGGACATGCCAAGAGTATTCTTTTAAACTATGGACTGGCACAGGAATACGGCGGAAAGTTCAACATGCGTTTTGATGATACGAACCCGACGAAGGAAAAGTCAGAATTCGTAGAGTCCATCAAGGCTGATATCAAATGGCTTGGGGCTGACTGGGAAGATCGTCTCTTCTTTGCATCCGATTATTTTGATCAGATGTATGAAGGCGCGGTAAAACTGATCAAAAAGGGCAAAGCATATGTATCCGATCTGAGCGCAGATGAGATCCGCGCCTACAGAGGAACACTGACAGAGCCGGGTAAGAAAGATCCATACAGTGACAGAAGCATTGAAGAAAATCTGGAGCTGTTTGAAAATATGAAAAACGGCATGTACGAGGATGGTGCAAAGGTACTGCGTGCCCATATTGATATGGCATCCCCGAATATCAATATGCGTGATCCGATCCTGTATCGTGTGGCACATATGACACACCATAATACGGGTGACAAGTGGTGCATCTATCCGATGTACGATTTTGCACATCCGATCGAGGATGCAATCGAAGGAATCACCCATTCTATCTGTACACTGGAATTTGAGGATCACCGCCCGTTATATGACTGGGTAGTCAGAGAACTGGAGTATCCGCATCCGCCGAGACAGATCGAATTTGCAAAGATGTATCTGACAAACGTTGTGACCGGTAAGCGTTATATTAAAAAGCTGGTAGAAGATAAGATTGTAGACGGCTGGGATGATCCGCGTCTGGTATCGATCGCAGCGCTCAGAAGACGCGGTTTTACACCGGAGTCCATTAAGAAATTCGTGGAGCTTTGTGGTGTTTCCAAAGCTAACTCATCAGCAGAGTATGCAATGCTGGAGTACTGCGTCAGAGAAGATCTGAAACTGAAACGCCCGCGTATGATGGCTGTGCTGGATCCAATCAAGTTAGTTATTGATAACTATCCAGAAGGGCAGACAGAAATGCTGGAAGCTGCCAATAATATGGAAAATCCGGAGCTTGGTTCCCATCAGGTACCGTTCGGCAGAGAATTATATATTGAACGGGATGACTTCATGGAAGAACCGCCGAAGAAATATTTCCGTCTGTTTCCGGGCAATGAAGTCAGACTGATGCATGCTTATTTTGTAAAATGCACAAGCTTTGAAAAAGATGAAAACGGAAATGTCACAGTGGTTCATTGTACGTATGATCCTGCAACAAAGGCAGGTTCCGGTTTTACTGAACGTAAAGTAAAAGGCACCATTCATTGGGTTCCTGCAAAGGAAGCGGTAAAAGCAGAGGTGCGCTTATATGAAAATCTGGTAGATGAAGAGAAGGGCGTTTATAACAAGGAAGACGGTAGTCTGAATCTGAATCCAAATTCCCTGACTGTTCTGAAGAACTGCTATATAGAACCGGCGATCGCAGGCGCAAAAGCTTACGAGAGTTTTCAGTTTGTAAGAAACGGTTTCTTCTGTGTGGACTATAAAGATTCCAAAGAAGATGCGCTGGTATTTAACAGAATTGTTTCTCTGAAGAGTTCCTTCAAGCTGCCAAAGGCATAATGGAGGAGAAAAAATGGGTATCTTATCAGGGCTGAAACAATTCGGACTGGGAGAATTGGAAAATGCTTCTTTATATGAGAAGCCGGATCCTAAAGAAATCAAAAAGGATACAGATGCTCCTGTAGTAAAAGAAGCTGATATACTGTTTGATAAAAAATACGTCTGCCCGATCTGTGAGGCAGAGTTTAAAACGAAGACGATCCGTGCAGGCAAGGCGAGAAGACTGGGGACAGATCAGGATCTGCGTCCCAGATATGAAGGGATAGATGTAGTCAAATATGATCCAATCGTATGCCCGCATTGTGGCTATGCTGCACTCGGTCGTTATTATGAGCTGACTTCCAGTATGCAGGCAAAAATGATCCGTGCGGGAATCTGTGCCCATTATAAGCCGGTGCAGATGGATGGCGAGATCTACACTTATGAGCAGGCACTGGAACGTTATAAGCTGACACTGGCAAATGCGATCGTCAAGAAAGCGAAAGCAAGTGAAAAAGCGTACATTTGTCTGAAATCATCCTGGCTTCTGCATGGTATGCTGGATGAGATGGCAGAAACAGATCCAAAGCCGGAGCTATTGCAGGAAGAGAGGGAATACCGCCAGAGTGCACTGGAGGGATTTCTGGCTGCGAGACAGTCGGAATCATTTCCAATCTGCGGAATGGATGAGCTGACAGTGGATTACCTGATCGCAGTATTGTCCATGGAATTTGAACATTATGATATGGCGGCAAAGCTTTTGTCCGGCATTTTGGTATCACAGGCTGCAAATAAGAGGATTAAAGACAGAGCCAGAGATCTGAAGGACGATCTGAGGAAAAAGATGAAGGAACAGAAAAATGGATAATCTGCTGATTGTGTTAGATCCGGACAACAAGAAACATTTATACGAACAAATATATGATCATATCAAAAAAGAAATCAGAGAAGGGAAGCTGTGCTATGGAGAACGGCTTCCCTCCGCTCGTTTATTGGCACAGCAGCTTCAGATTTCAAGATCAACCGTAGATCTAGCATATGGGCAGCTTGTATCAGAGGGGTATCTGGAAGCGAAACCATGTCAGGGATATTTTGTCAGTCATGTGGAAGAACTGTATCATATCATCCGTGAGAATGATGATATGCAGGAGAAAGAACAGAAAGAGATACAGAAGCAACAGACAGAAGACAGTTTTCTGTGTGATTTTTCCCCGAATACGATCGATATGTCTTATTTTCCGTTTTCAACATGGAAGAGGATCCACAGGCAGGTGCTTCTGGACGAACAGGAGAATGTACTGCATAAGGGAGATCCGAAGGGGGATGAAAGACTCCGCCGGACGATCGCATACTATCTGCATGCTTCCCGCGGTGTTAATTGCAGCCCGGAACAGATCATCATCGGTGCGGGAAATGATTATCTGCTGCTTTTGCTGCAAAAGCTGTTTGGAGATGTGCGGACAGTTGCAATGGAAAATGAAACATATCTGCGCGCTTACCGGATCTTTTGCAGCAATGCATACCGTATCTGTGTGACGGACATGGATGAAAAAGGAATGTGTGCTGCTTCGCTGGAACAGACAAATGCGGATCTTGCCTATGTGATGCCTGCACATCAGTTTCCGACCGGAGCCGTGATGCCTGTTGGAAGAAGGCTGGAGCTGCTTGGCTGGGCAAATGAGAAAGAAAACAGATATCTGATCGAGGATGATTATGACAGTGAGTTCCGGTATAAGGGAAAACCGATTCCTGCACTGCAGTCGCTGGATCGCCGGGAGAAGGTTATTTATATGGGAACCTTTTCTAAGTCAATCGCGCCTGCAATCCGTGTCAGCTATCTGGTTCTGCCAAGGCGGCTGCTGACGCTTTACGAGCAGAACTGCAGCTTTTTATCTTCTACCGTATCGCGGATCGATCAGGCGGTTTTAAACCGGTTCATCGCAGAAGGGTATTTTGAACGGTATCTGAATAAGATGCGAAAGGTATATCGGCAGAAGCAGGAAAAAATGCTGGCATGTCTTGAGCCGTTCCGTAGTCGTTTTACGATCGCAGGCGAAGAGGCAGGATTGCATATATTGCTTATGCCAAAGGATAAAGATGTGACGGAACAGATGCTCATACAGAAAGCACGGCAGCAGGGCTGCAAAGTGTATGGACTTTCCGATTATCAGATTATAAAAAAAGAGACCCATCGTGTCATGCTCGGTTATGCATCCCTTTCCCTCTCCGGGATAGAAGAAGGAATGGGACTGCTGGAAAAAGCATGGCTTTAGATCTCTTCCGGATTTGGAGCTGTCAGCTCCAGATAATAATTGGTCTTTGTTGCTGTAAAATAAGGATACGCCCAAAGAATACCGATCCCAAATGTCAGTACAACGAGAAGTCCGATCCCGATAAAGCTGACCAGCAGGTAGAAATAACTGCCGGCGTGTCCTTTCATAAGTGCACGGCTGTGTTTTAACAGCTGCAGTGCTGATTCATCCGGATAATCTGTGATCAGATAAAGAGCCTGAGAATACCAGATCGATAAAAGGATGGACATCACAAGAAAGAAAATACCGGTTGCTGCAACAAGCAGGGACAGGTAATAATTTTTCGTGTATGCCATGAACGCACATGAAAGGATAAACGGAATGCCTGCCAGAAGACACAGACCAAAGATGATCAGATGTACCAGGATCGCATGGTCTGCCAGTCCGTGAAAGCCGACCCACATATCTTTGACATAATAGGGAAGACCGCGGGCAATGTTCTTATAGAGCTGGTTCTGTCCGGTGATGAAGATCGCGGATAGCAGCAACAGGATAAAATAGATCAGGTAATAAATGCCCATGCCTGCGCCTGTGTTTAAATTGACCTGTGCCTGTGCAAGATTCATACAGCCGGATATAAGGAACTGCATGATCAGATAGGCAAGGATCACTGTTTTATATTTTCCGAGAAGCTGCTGTCTGGCATCTGCCTTTAAAGCAGCAGAAGATTTTATCTGTTTCATTTCTGCATTGTCTCCCCAAATAATTAGCAGGCAAGATCAAGGTTCTGTCCTGTATAACGCAGGCTGTCCTGGATCTTTTTCTGCTTCTGATATGGATTTTCTTCATTTGTATAGGAAATTTTGGTGGTTGTTTCCCCGCCGGCGACATAGCTTGTACCGCATTCCGGGCAGATCGCCGTTTTTAAGCTGACGCTTGCCTGCAGCACTTTGCCACCATCCGTGGCTGCTTTCTTAAATGCATTGGAAACATGTTCCTGTTCATGTGCACGGACAGCCGATGCGGAAGCGGAAGGCGAAATATGTGAGGCGGATTTGTAAGATACCATCTCGTCGGATCCATCCTGATATTTGCGCTCCTTGCAGGTTTCGCACTCTGCGGGGGAGGATTTACGCCCCGGAGCGGTTACTTCAGACTCACCCGGATTTTTGACAGAGCCCGTCTGTGTCTGTATCCCGTAATAACCGCCATATGATTGAGAAGCACCGATCGTCATACTCATAGATCCAGTCCCCTTTCTTTTAACATATCATCAAAGGTTTCACCGTACATCTGCTGTGACATATCATTGAGCTGCTGCCTGTAATCCGGATTGGAGAACACCAGATAGAATGCTGCTCCCGTGATGAGGAAAGACAGGAAGATCCCGATTGCCGAAGTGATGATGCCTGCTTTGCAGATCGCCTGCATTTTGCGTTCCCTTCCCTTGGAAAGAATAGCAAATAAAATACTGAGACCGCCCGCCGGTAATGCAATGAAAAACATAGAGCAGGTCGCAATTGCGATCATACCAAAGCAGAGAGATAATATGGTAAAACTGTTGTTTTTAGAGGAATAGGTTTTGCCCGGCTCTGGCACAGGCTGATTTTGCATTTCTTCCATAATGATAACTCCTGCTAAAGATCAATATACTTTTCCTCATCATAACACGAAAAATTCATTGAATAAAGCACTTTTTTTTATTATACTTGATGGAGGGAAAGCAGTCTGGCGGGTTACGGATCGGAAGGAGTCTTTCCCGGAAAGGTATGGAGGAAGCATGAAAAGAAAACTGATGATGGCGTTGCTGTGTGCATCGCTGACTGTATCGCTTCTGGCGTGCGGAAAGCAGGAGACTGCGGAAGAAACCGTGCAGACAGAGAGCGCGGAAGAGACAGATACGGTGTCCGATGAGCCGGAGGAGGCAACGGACGAAGCCGCAAAGGAGCCGGAAAAGGAAGAAAGCAAGGAGGATGAGTTTAGGTCGGCAATATGATCAAAAACGGCGATTTCAAGAGCGGAACAGATAGATGGAATACCTATAAGAACGGCGGAGAGGCAACGCTCCGTACCAATGATGACGAACAGCTTGAGGTCGATGTCACAGATGTCGGCAATCTGGATTACAGCGTGCAGCTTTACTATGATGGTTTCCGCCTGGATACGGGGGTTACCTATAAGTTTGCATTTGATCTTGCTGTCAGCAAACCAAGAACGGTCGTGTGGCGCCTGCAGATCAATGGTGGTGACTATCATGCATATTTTACGGACACGATCGCTGCAACAGAGGAAATGCAGCATTATGAATATGAGCTGACAATGGAAGAAGTCAGTGATCCTTCTCCGCGTCTTTGCTTTAACCTCGGTACTTATGAGGAAGACGGAGATCTTGGTGAGCACATCGTGACACTGGATAATGTGGATCTGGAGATCACGGATGCTTCCAACAGAGCGGCAGAAGCGGAAGAGGTCGAGACACCTGACATCAATATCAATCAGGTCGGTTATCAGCCGGGTGACATCAAGATCGCAACCTTCCGCGGTGATGAGACCGGTGACAGCTTTGAAGTGATCGATACCGCAACAGGCAAGAGTATATTTACCGGACAGATCAACAAAGCCGAGAAAAATGTTTCTTCGAGAGAAACCTGTGCAACAGGAGATTTTTCTTCTGTGATCCAGCCGGGCACGTACCAGATCAAAAACGATGCCTGTGGAGAATCTTATGAATTTAAGATCGGTGATGATGTGTATCAGGATCTGTTAAAGGATGCTGTCAGAATGCTGTATCTGCAGCGATGCGGCGAAGAACTTTCCGAAAAACAGGCAGGTGATTTTGCACATCCTGCATGTCATACGGGAGAAGCGGTTGTTTACGGAACGGATGAGAAGAAGGATGTAACAGGCGGCTGGCATGATGCAGGTGACTACGGCAGATATGTGGTATCCGGTGCAAAAGCAGTTGCCGATATCTTACTTGCCTATGAAAATTACCCGGATGTATTCGGGGATGATATGGATATCCCGGAGAGCGGGAACGGAACACCGGATGTGCTGGATGAAGCACGTTATGAGCTTGACTGGATGCTGAAGATGCAGGACAGTGCAAGCGGCGGTGTGTATCATAAGGTAACCTGCGCTAACTTCCCAAGCACAGTCATGCCGCAGGAAGAAACGGAACAGCTCATTCTTTCCCCGATCTCGACTGCAGCGACAGGAGATTTCGCAGCAGTCATGGCAATGGCTGGCAGAATTTACAAAGATGTCGATGCAGCTTTTGCGGATACCTGCTTAAAGGCAGCAGAGAAAGCGCTTGACTATATGGATGCCAATGCGGATGCAGACAGAGAAGGCTTCAAGAATCCACAGGAGATCGTGACTGGCGAATACCCGGATACAGTTGTAAAGGATGAATATTTTTGGGCACTTGCAGAACTCTACAAAACAACAGGGGATAAGAGCTATGAAGATCATCTGAAGCAGTTTGGCAGTGTCGGTGCGACCGGCGGACTGGGCTGGGCAAATGTAGATTTTTATGGTATGTATACGTATCTGACCTGTGAACAGACAGATGCGGATTTTGCGGGTAAGCTTATGAAGAAATTTGCCTTTGCACTGGATAATATGCAGGAAGCACTGGATGCAGATGCTTACGGATCTACTATTAAGGGCGCATATCCGTGGGGGTCAAATATGACGATCGCCAACAATGGTATGCTGTATCTGATGATGGAACAGCTCGGTACGAAGATGAAGCAGTCAAATGGTGTAAATCTTTCCAATGCACAGCGTCAGCTTTCTTATCTGCTGGGTACAAATGCGAACAGCTACTGCTTTGTGACCGGCTATGGATCACTGTCACCGGAGCATACACATCACAGACCATCCCAGGCATTGGGAGAAACTATGAAAGGCATGCTTGTCGGCGGACCGGATTCCAATCTGGAAGATCCGTATGCAAAAGCGACCCTGAAGGGACAGGCAGCAGCAAAATGCTATGCAGATAATGAACAGAGCTATTCCTGCAACGAGGTAACGATCTATTGGAATTCACCGCTGATCTATCTGCTTGCGGGTATTATGAAATAAAGATGGAGAAATAAAATGGATATCAGTGCAAAACTAGCAGAAGAATTAAATATCAAAAAAAGTCAGGCAGAGGCAACGATCAAACTGATCGATGAGGGGAATACAATTCCTTTCATTGCCAGATACCGGAAAGAAGTGACAGGCGCATTAAATGACGAGATATTGCGTAATCTCTATGAGCGTCTTACTTACCTCCGCAATCTGGAGGATAAAAAGCAGAGTGTTCTGGGCAGTATCGAGGAACAGGGCAAGCTGACGGAAGAACTGAAAGCAAGGATTGAAGCGGCAGAAACACTTGTAGTATTGGAAGATCTGTACCGCCCTTATAAACAGAAGCGTAAAACCAGAGCTTCCGTTGCGAAGGAAAAGGGTCTGGAGCCGCTTGCAGCCTATATTCTGGAGCAGAATGCGGCCGCACCGCTGATAGAGACAGCACAGGCTTACGTGGATGCGGAAAAAGGCGTTGCAGACGCCAAAGAAGCGATCGATGGCGCCAAAGATATCATTGCGGAGCAGATATCCGATGAAGCGGATTACCGTATTTACATCCGTAATCTGACCTTTGAAGAAGGAAAGATTGTCAGCACTGCCAAGGATGAAAAAGAACAGAGCGTATACGAAAATTATTATGCCTATGAGGAGCCAATCAAAAAAGTGGTCGGTCATCGTATTCTGGCACTCAACCGCGGCGAGAAGGAAAAGATGCTGATCGTAAAGATAGAGGCACCGACAGACCGTATCCTGCGTTATCTGGAAAAACAGGTCATTACAGCGGATAATCCTGTGACAACACCGGTTCTGACAGAGGTTATTGCAGATGCATATACAAGACTGATCGCACCGGCGATCGAGCGTGAGATCCGAAATGAGCTGACAGAGAAGGCGGAGGACGGTGCGATCACTGTCTTTGGCAAAAATCTGGAGCAGCTTCTGATGCAGCCTCCGATCGCAGGCAGAGTTGTGCTGGGCTGGGACCCGGCATTCCGTACCGGCTGTAAGCTGGCTGTTGTGGATGAGACCGGAAAGGTACTGGATACAACGGTTATTTTCCCGACAGAGCCACAGAACAAAGTAAAAGAATCCAAAGAAATTTTGAAAAAGCTGATCAAAAAATATCACGTATCCCTGATCTCTGTCGGAAACGGAACTGCTTCAAGAGAATCCGAGCAGGTGATCGCAGAGCTTTTGAAGGAGCTGGATACCAAGGTGGAATATGTGATCGTCAATGAGGCGGGCGCATCTGTTTATTCGGCTTCCAAGCTGGCAACGGAAGAGTTTCCGCAGTTTGATGTGGGACAAAGAAGTGCAGCGTCCATTGCCAGAAGATTACAGGATCCGCTGGCAGAGCTTGTGAAGATCGATCCGCAGTCGATCGGTGTCGGACAGTACCAGCATGATATGAACCAGAAAAAGCTGTCTGAAACACTGACAGGTGTTGTAGAGGACTGCGTGAATAAAGTCGGTGTTGATCTGAACACGGCTTCTGCACCGCTGCTTTCTTATATCTCAGGTATTTCCAAGGTGGTTGCCAAAAATATTGTGGATTACAGAGAAACAAACGGCAGATTTACAAACCGTAAACAGCTTTTAAAGGTTGCCAAGCTCGGACCGAAAGCATATGAGCAGTGTGCGGGCTTTATGCGTATCCAGGGCGGGGACAATCCGCTGGATGCAACAAGTGTGCATCCGGAATCCTATGGTGCAGTAGAACAGCTTCTGACCAAAACGGGACTTACGATGGAAGAGATCAGACAGTCTGCGAAAGAACAGGAAAAAGTAAAACAGACGGTAAAGAAACAGCCGGTGAAGAAGGAAAAGAAGGTTGTGATCCGCAATACCGGTACCGCCATGGGAAGAGCACTGGCACAGGCAATGGGCTCTGTCACACTGGCAGAGGATAAAAAAGAAAATAAACAGCCCCGGGCAACGACTTCCGTTCTGATGCAGAAGGTTGGGGATAAGAAAGCGCTGGCAAAGGAACTGGGCATCGGTGAGCTGACACTGGACGATATCCTGAAGGAGCTGGAAAAACCGGCACGAGATCCGCGTGAGGATATGCCGCGTCCGCTGCTGCGCAGTGACGTCATGGATCTGAAAGATCTGAAGCCGGGCATGGTATTAAAAGGAACTGTCCGCAATGTCATTGACTTTGGTGCGTTTGTTGATATCGGTGTGCATCAGGACGGACTGGTACACATTTCCCAGATGACGGATAAATATATCAAGCATCCGCTGGAGGCTGTCAGCGTCGGTGATGTGGTAGATGTTGAGGTCATGAGTGTAGATATCCCGAAAAAGAGAATCCAGCTTACTATGAAGCTATCCGGTAAGCATAAATAAGTGACAGATTCAGAAAAATGGTCTGCGGAAAAACAAGGGGTTGACGCAAAGGCAGTTTATGGCTATACTAATGTGCGAAGGCGAAAGCCAAAAATAAAATATATAAATGTGAAGTTCTTCGGGGTTGGGTGCAATTCCCTACCGGTGGTGATGCCATAGTGCGAGTCCACGACCCGGTGCATAACCGGCTGATTTGGTGCGAATCCAAAACCGACAGTAAAGTCTGGATGAAAGAAGAAATGAAAACGGCAGATGCCGTGTTTTTCTTGTGCAATATGCCCCGTATCTCTTGATACGGGGCTATCTTTATATCATGGATAAATCCATGATACAAAGATAGCCAAAGATGCGCACTTGCGTGAAGTTGGTATCAAACTGTTACAGGAAAAAAAGAAGGACTCCACAAAAAGGAGGACAAAATGAACAACAAAAGATTTTCACCACGCAACATGGCAATGATCGGAATGCTTTCCGCCATTTCCTTTATCCTGATGTTTCTGGAATTTTCCATTCCCATCATGCCAAGCTTTATCAAGCTGGATCTGTCCGAGCTTCCGGCGCTGATCGGAGCATTTGCCATGGGACCGGCAGAAGGTGTTCTGATCTGCCTGTTCAAAAACCTGATCCACTTAATGCGGACATCGACAGGCGGCGTGGGAGAACTCAGCAACTTTATTCTGGGTGCGGTCTTTGTATTTGTGGCAGGTCTTATTTATAAGCTGCACAAAAACAGAAAAGGTGCACTGATAGGTTCTTTCGTGGGAGCTCTTGCCATGGCGGTGATCAGTGTGATCTCCAATTATTTTCTGGTGTATCCGTTCTATACGAACTTTATGCCGATGGAAGCAATCATAGCTGCTTATCAGGCAATTTATCCGGGTACCAAAAATCTGCTGCAGGCGCTTGTGATCTTTAATATGCCGTTTACGTTTGTAAAGGGACTTCTGGATGTGCTTGTAACCTTCCTGATCTATAAACGGATTTCTCCGATCATTAAAGGAAACCGATAAGAGATTTTTCTTAAGAAAATCTTCACAAAATAAGAGCCATTTCTTACGGAAATGTAAGTTGACAAGAGAGGTTGTTTGTATTATTGTACTAAATGAATAATACAGACAACCTCTTTTATTGTGAGGAAGAAAGGGAAAAATATGAGTGCGTTAGTGGAAATTCAGGATATCAGCAAGATCTACAATCCCGGTGAAAATGAAGTCAGGGCACTGGATCATATCAGTCTGACCATTCAGAAGGGCGAATTTGTGGCGATCATCGGACAGTCCGGTTCCGGAAAATCGACACTGATGAATATGATCGGCTGTCTGGATGTGCCGACCGAGGGAACTTACATATTAAATGGGCAGAATGTGTCGAAGCTGTCTGATAATGAATTGTCAGATATCAGAAATCAGGAGATCGGATTTATCTTTCAGGGTTTTAATCTGATCGCCAATCTGACTGCACAGGAAAATGTGGAACTGCCGCTGATCTACAGGGGCGTTCCAAAGAAGGAGAGGCATGAGCTTTCCGTGGCAGCGCTTAAGAAAGTAGGGCTTGCACACAGAATGGATCACAGACCGTCTGAAATGTCAGGCGGACAGCAGCAGAGAGTGGCGATTGCCAGAGCGATCGCGCAGGCACCACCTGTTATTTTGGCAGATGAGCCGACCGGTAATCTGGATTCGGCCTCCAGTATGGAAATCCTGGACATTTTAAAGCAGCTCCATGCGGAGAACAGAACCGTGATTCTGATCACGCATGATAATGATATTGCAAAGCAGGCAAAAAGAGTGATCCGTATCAAGGATGGAAAGATAGAAAGGGATTATGAAAATGAGTAAAAAAGAAAAACAGGAAACAAAAACAGGAAAAAAGAAGATTAAGACATGGCAGATCGTAACGGCTGTGTTTGCTGTGATCTTGCTGGCTTTACTGGTAAACATCGTAAAACAGTCCATGGGAGCTGCAGCAGCCGGAACACCGGTAACGACCGTGCAGGTACTGAAGGGTGATATCACCCAGACGGTAGATACCTCCGGCTCTGTGGAGTCTGAGGAAAGTAAAACATACTTCGCACAGGTGGGAGCAACGATCGGAGAACTGCATGTCAAAGCAGGTGACAGTGTAAAGACAGGAGATCTGCTCTTAAGCTATGATACCGCAGATCTGGAACGGGCACTGAAGCAGACGGAACTGGAAGCGCAGGTCAGTGCATACGGTGCGGATATCACAGTGGCATCTGTGGATCATGCACAGCAGAAGGCAGCACAGGCACAGACAGATTATGATGATTCTTTAAAATATATCGCCCATTATACAGAGTGTGTCGGACAGCTGACAGATCAGCTGAACAAAGCAAATGCATTGCAGGCGGATGAAGCTGCGCTGCAGGCAGAGATCAAGGAACTGACAGCTAAGGTGGAGAAGGATGATACAGATCAAGAATCTGCCAAAGTATTAAAGAAGAAAACGAAAGAACTGGAAAAAATAGAGAAAAAACTGGCAGATTACGATGTCAGTAATTTACAGTCCGCGCTGGAAACCTGTCAGGGAGATCTGGCAGAATACAAGGCGTTAAAAGAGCAGTATGATGCGGCAAAAGAACAGGATCCGACAGCCGGACTGCAGAAGAAGCAGCAGGCAGTCGTCAAGGAATCCGCACAGCTGACAGAAGATAGGGCAAAGACAGATCTGGAAAAAGCAAAAGCCGGTGTAACAGCAGACTTTAACGGAATTGTAACAAATGTGGCAGCTGTGCAGGGACAGACAACGGTAGAAGGAGCTGAGCTTTTTACGATCCAGAATGCAGATGCCCTCAAGGTTTCCCTTGCTGTTTCCAAATATGATATCGAAAAGCTGGCGATCGGCCAGAAAGCAGATATTACGATCAATGGAAAATCCTATACAGGGGAAGTAAGCAATATCAGTAAGGTAGCATCTACGAACAATGCAGGTGCAGTCGTGATCGATACGGATATCCATATTGACAATCCGGATGACAATATTGTGCTTGGTGTGGAAGCAAAGGTCTCTGTCAAAACAGCAGAAGAGAAGAATGTACTGCTTGTACCGATCGCAGCGGTGAATTATGCCAGTGACGGTGTATTCTGTTATGTGGCGGAAAATGGCGTGCTTGTGCGCAAAGAGGTGGAAACCGGTATCAGCAGTGATGAATATGTACAGATCCTGTCAGGGCTTTCCGAGGGGGATGCAGTCATTACGGATGTGACCGGCGATATGACAGAGGGCATGGCTGTGACAGCGGTCAGTGCAGACGAGGCAGATGCGCAGAATGCAAAGCAGGCAGAGTAATGGGAGGCTAGTATGGCACAGCTTTTTGAATACATAAAAATGGCTCTGATGAATATCAGAAGCAATAAGGGAAGATCGATCCTGACCATGCTTGGCATTATTATCGGTATTTCTTCTGTGATCATGGTCATTTCCATCGGTAACGGATTGTCTTCCCAGGTCAGTGATGAGCTGAACAATCTGGCAGGCGGACAGCTATACTTCTATTCCGGAGGCTCTATGGGTGATACGCAGGCAGGCAACGAGGAAGCAGTGGAATTTACCACAGAAGATTTTGATCTGATCGAGGAGAAGATCGATCATGTAAAAGGGGTCAGTCCGAATTACCAGACCTATGGAACGGCGCAGGGACCAAAAGGAGCGTTTGATGCGTACCTATATGGCGGTACGGTAGCGCAGCAGTATTTGTATAATGATCCGATCGTCAAAGGAAGATATTTTACAAAAGCAGATTATGAATCTGCCAATAAGGTCTGTGTGATCCGGGAAAACAGCGCGGTCGCCATGTTTGGTACAACAGATGTGCTGGGCAGAACTTTTGAAGTGACAATAGACGGTATCACGATGGAATCCACAATCGTCGGGATCAGGCAGGATAGTGCATCCTCCGCGATCAGCTCCATGCTGATGAGTTTTGATCAGGTGGAAATGGAAGTCCCATTGACGACAATGGGAGCTGCCTTTGGTTATTATGTGGATACCTTCCAAGGTTTTTACGTATTTACCGACGGACCGGAATATGCAGCAGAGGCGGCGGGAGCAATCCTGCGGCTGCTGCGCTCTGCGCATCATGTAGCCTCTGATTCCAACAGCATCCAGATGCAGAATTTCAATGACTCGATGAGCAGCATCACACAGGTTCTTTCCTATATTACGATATTCGTCGTATTTGTGGCGGCAATTTCCCTGTTGGTAGGCGGTATCGGTGTTATGAACATCATGCTTGTATCGGTAACGGAGCGTACCAGAGAAATCGGTATCCGTAAATCACTGGGTGCCAGAACCGGTTCGATCATGCTGCAGTTTCTGTCAGAATCTGCGATCATCACGTTGCTGGGTGGTGTGATCGGTATTATCCTGGGTGTGCTTGGCGCCAATGTTGTCTGTGGAATCATGGGATTTACAGCATCCGTATCACCGCTGACGGTACTTGTCACAACGCTGTTTTCTTCGGGCGTTGGTCTGTTCTTCGGTATTTATCCGGCAAAGAAGGCAGCAAAACTGAGTCCGATCGAAGCACTCAGACACGAATAAACGAAAAAAGTTCATGATTTCTTTATAAAAAGTGCAGGCGTATTTGCTTGCACTTTTGTTCGGTCTATACTATGATGTAGCAGAAAAGAAACAAAGCCAGACGGAAAGGAGTGCTTTCATGGCAGAAGAAATGAAAGATTTATTGCAAAATAACGCACCGGAGAATGCAGAGGCAGTGACAGAGTCTGCGGCAGAAGGGACGGAAAATGCGGAAAGACCGAAGATTTCCATGCCGGCAAAGGAAGATATTTTATATGAAGTGGACGTGCATATGAATACTTCCGTTCTCTACGATTATATGCTGCGTCATACTTATACAAGTCCGGGTGGACTGATCGCTACGATCATTGGCGTATTTGCCATTCTCTTTGCAATGAAAAATGCAGGCGTTTTATATCTGATCGCAGGTATTGTGATCATTTTATATCTGCCGTGGAATCTTTATTTAAGTGCCAAAAGGCAGGCGCTTACAAATGAGGCATTTAAAAAGCCGCTTCATTATATATTTACAAAAGAAGGCATTTATGTTTCGCAGGGGGATCAGGTGGAAATGCAGCACTGGGAGAATATGCATCAGGCTGTTGCAACCGGAAAAAGCATTATCATATATACATCCAAGGTCAATGCCTCTATATTCCCGCGTGCGGATCTTGCGGAAAATACAGTAACGGTGATCGAGCTGATCTGCCGTTATATGGATCCGAAAAAGGTAAAGATCCGTCAGTAAAGATCGGAATGTCTGCCACGACGGCATATACAGATGTAGTAAATTGTGGTATACTATAGCTTTGTAAAAGACTGATTTTCAATCAGATAAGGTGAAAATATGATAATCGATAGTTATAAAGAAGAGGATACCTTTTCCTTTGGTGAAGAACTCGGGAAAAAAGTGGTACCGGGCGAGATTTACGCACTTTGCGGTGACCTTGGCGTAGGCAAAACCGTTTTTACCAAGGGGCTTGCAAAAGGACTGGGGATCACGGAATCTGTGTGCAGCCCGACGTTTACGATCGTACAGATCTATGAAGAAGGCAGACTGCCACTTTATCATTTTGATGTATACAGGATCGGTGATCCGGAAGAGATGGATGAGATCGGCTATGAGGATTATTTCTACGGAGACGGTGTCTGTCTTGTGGAATGGGCAGGGCTTATCAAAGAACTGATGCCTGTAAATACCAAATGGATCACAATCGAAAAGGATCCGGAAAAAGGCTTTGCCTACAGAAGGATCACAGTAGAAGAAGGCGGTGCAGTATGAGAATCGTAGCAATAGACAGTTCGGGGCTGGTTGCCAGTGTGGCGATCCTCGAAAATGACAGTATTCTTGCAACGTACAGCGTGAATTATAAAAAAACACATTCGCAGACACTGCTTCCGATGTTGCAGGAAATCATGCAAATGACAGAATTTGATAAAACGACCATTGATGCGATCGCAGTGGCAAAGGGACCCGGTTCTTTCACGGGGCTGCGGATCGGTTCGGCAACAGCAAAAGGGCTTGGGCTTGCGCTGGGAAAACCGATCATAGAAGTACCGACTGTGGATGCCCTTGCTTATCAGCTGTATGGTATGTCTCTGATCTGCCCGATGCTGGATGCCAGAAGGCAGCAGGTTTATACGGGACTTTACGGTTTCAGTTCCATAGAACAGGGAACGGAGTTTCAGGTAATAGAGCCGCAGTGTGCAACAGGCGTGGAAGAGATCATAAAAAAGATCAACGAAAGAGGACAGCAGGTTGTCTATCTCGGCGATGGCGCCACAGCTTATGAAACGCTCATCAAAGAACAGACAAAGGTGCCATATGTGTTTGCGCCTGCTAACTGTAACAGACAGAGTGCAGCCGCACTTGCCGTGCTTGCCAAAAGCTATTACGAACGAGGCGAATATGTCACGGCCGCGGAACACAGACCGGATTATCTGAGATTGTCCCAGGCAGAGAGAGAACGAATGGAGAAGATGCAGAAGTGATCGTATTTCGTGAAATGATGCTTTCGGATGTGGAACAGATCTCCGCCATGGAAGAGGCTTATTTTTCAATGCCATGGAGTAAGCAGGCACTGTCTGAGGCAGCAGCCGGAGACCAAACCTTTTATATGGTTGCGGAGGATATGGCAGATGGCAGAATTGTTGCTTACTGCGGGCAGTACTGTATCATGGGCGAGGGAGATATCAATCAGGTTGCGGTGCATGAGGCTTACCGCAGGCAGGGGATCGCTGCAAGACTTTTGCAGGATTTTATGCAGGAAAGCGAAAAAAGAGGCATTCATTCGTTTACGTTAGAAGTGCGGGTGTCAAATACGGCTGCAATCCGGCTGTATGAATCCTGCGGATTTCAGATCGAAGGTACCAGAAAAGGCTTTTATGACAAGCCGAAAGAAGATGCGTATATCATGTGGAAACGTTAGCCAATGCTAACAATAATTACCGGTGGTTATTCTTTTTTGTTCAAGATAAAATGAAGAAAACAGAAGAAATCTTGGAGGAACAAAAAATGAAGATATACGATGAAAACAAAAAACTCAAAAAAATGTTTTGCAACCAATGCGGCAGACAGCTCAGGACGGAAAACGGAATGCTGATGGAAGCTGCGTATGAAGGACGGCAGAACTTTGGATATTTTTCGCATAAAGATGGTGTGACACACAGCTTTGATCTGTGTGAAGCCTGCTATGATAAGCTGATAGGGACTTTTGCGATCCCTGTGACGGAGAAGGAAGAATTTGAGTGGCAGGCAGAATAAGAGTTGAGGATAAGAGATGATAGATGTTTGTTTGCTGGGAACGGGCGGAATGATGCCACTTCCTTACCGCTATCTGACAGCAATGATGGCGCGCTATAACGGAAAGAGTATACTGATCGACTGCGGAGAGGGTACGCAGATCGCAATGAAGCAGAAGGGCTGGAGCCCAAAGCCGATAGATGTGATCTGTTTTACGCACTTTCATGCAGACCATATCAGCGGACTGCCGGGCATGCTCCTGACAATGGGAAATGCAGAACGGACAGAGCCGCTTCTGATCATTGGACCAAAAGGGCTGGAAAAGGTTGTCGGTGCGCTGCGGATGATCGCGCCGGAGCTCCCGTTTGAACTCAGATTCCATGAGCTTTCACAGCCGTTTGAACAGATTGATATGGGGGATTACCGGATCGAGGCATTCCGTGTGAATCACAATGTGATCTGCTACGGCTATAACCTGATCGTGGAAAGAGCCGGCAGATTCCAGGTGGAAAAGGCAAAAGCACTCGGCTTGCCGGTACAGCTCTGGAATCCGCTCCAAAAAGGAAATGTTGTAGAATTTGAAGGAAAAACCTATACACCGGATATGGTGATGGGCAGTCCGCGTAAGGGAATCAAAGTGACCTACTGCACGGATACCAGACCGACCAGATCCATTGAAGAAAACGCAGCACATGCCGATCTGTTTATCTGCGAAGGCATGTACGGCGAACCTGACAAACAGCAAAAGGCAAGAGAACACAAGCATATGACCTTTTATGAAGCCGCGAATCTGGCAAAAGCGGCAGAAGTATCACAGATGTGGCTGACACATTACAGCCCGTCCCTGCCATGGCCGGATCAATATCTGCCGCAGGTGACAAAGATTTTTCCAAATGCGATCACGGCAAAGGACGGTCAGACAATAGAACTTGATTTTGAAGAGGAAAATCAGACTGCTTTTCAGATAAGAGAACAGTCTGGAAAAGACGATAAAGATGAGAAAACGAAATGACACGGATGATAGGAACCGCGAGAAAGGAGAGATAGCTTATGAAAAAATCGCATAATATTAAAGGCATTATTTTAGCTGTTGTCATGCTGCTTCTGATCGTGGGCTATTATTATTATCTCTCCAACCGGAATGTTTCCCAGGCTGAGGATGCGGATCGCGAACTGCAGACGCTGACGGCTACGCAGGAAGTGCTGACAAGAGATCTGGAGACAAATTATCCGCCGACACCGCGAGAGGTTGTAAAATATTTCAGCCAGATCACACAATGCTTTTACAATGAGGACAATACAGAGGAAGAAATCGAGCAGCTCGGACATAAGATAATGGAGCTGTACGATGAAGAGCTTATAGCAAATCAGGATGAGGAACGGTATCTTTCTGCACTGAAAAAGGATATTGAAGAATTTAAGGAGAAAAAGAGGACGATCGTCAGTTATGTACCGTCTTCCAGCGTAGATGTGGAAACCTTCACGAAAGACGGTTATGACTGGGCGCGCCTTTATTGTATATATGGGATCAAGCAGGATGGACTTCTGTATAATTCCAATATTGTGTTTATTCTGAAAAAAGATGAGAATTCTCATTATAAAATCTACGGATGGAAACTGGTACAAAAGGATAACTAGATATGGAAATGAAGAAAAAGGAATTGGAAACGGAAATAAAGCAGATGGAAGCAAAGGGAGATGATATTCTGATTCTTGGGATTGAAAGCTCCTGTGATGAAACGGCGGCCTCTGTTGTCAGAAATGGTCGAACGGTATTATCCAATGTGATCTCGTCACAGATCGATCTGCATACACTGTATGGCGGTGTTGTACCGGAGATCGCGTCCAGAAAGCATATTGAACGGATCAATCAGGTGGTCACACAGGCACTTACGGATGCTGACGTGACACTGGATGATATGACTGCCATTGCAGTTACATATGGACCGGGGCTGGTTGGTGCACTTCTTGTCGGGGTAGCGGAAGCAAAAGCGATCGCATTTGCAGCGGATAAGCCACTTGTCGGAGTGCATCATATCGAAGGACATATCAGCGCCAATTTTATTGAACATCAAGAATTGGAGCCGCCGTTTGCCTGCCTTGTGGTATCGGGCGGACATACGCATCTTGTTGTCGTAAAAGATTACGGAGAATATGAGATCATCGGTAAAACCTGTGATGATGCGGCAGGAGAGGCATTTGACAAGGTGGCAAGAGCGATCGGGCTTGGTTATCCGGGCGGTCCTAAGATCGATAAGGTGGCAAAAGAAGGTAACCCGGAGGCAATTCATTTTCCGCGTGCCAAAGTGGGCGAAAATGCATATGATTTCAGTTTCAGCGGCTTAAAGTCTGCTGTGCTGAACTATCTGAATGCCTGTGAGATGAAGGGAGAGTCTGTCAACACGGCGGATGTGGCAGCTTCTTTCCAGAAGGCAGTTACGGATGTACTGGTGGAGCATGCCATGCATGCCTGCGAACAATATGGCTTCAAGAAGTTTGCCATCGCAGGTGGTGTTGCATCCAATTCCGCCCTGCGCGCAGCAATGGAAGAAGCCTGTGCTAAACGGCATATTACCTTTTATCGTCCGTCGCCTATTTTCTGTACCGACAATGCGGCTATGATCGCAGTGGCAGGCTATTATGAATATTGCAAAGGAACGAGAAGTGGATGGGATCTGAATGCAGTTCCGAATCTGAAGCTGGGGGAGCGGTAAGTGAATATTGGAAAAACAGCAGCCATTGTACTGGCTGCAGGACAGGGAAAACGAATGCAGGCGGGTCAGCCAAAGCAGTTTATGCTGCTGGGTGGCAGGCCTGTTCTATATTATGCGCTGGCAGCGTTTGAAAAAAGTGAGGTAGATGAGATCATACTGGTAACGGGAGCGGATGAGATCGATTATTGCCGGGCAGAGATCGTGGAACATTATGGTTTCCGCAAGGTAACACAGATCATTCCGGGCGGAAAAGAGCGGTATCACTCTGTTGCCTGCGGACTTAGGGCACTTAAGCAGAGCGGTTGTGATATTGTATTGATCCATGACGGCGCAAGACCTTTTGTGACGGAAGAGATAATCCGGCAGATGATCGCAGAAACAAAGGTATATCATGCCTGTGTAACGGGAACGCTTGTAAAGGATACGATCAAGATCGCAGATGAAGAGGGCTTCTGTGCCACAACGCCGGACCGGAAAAGAGTATGGGCGGTACAGACGCCGCAGTCGTTCTCTTATCCGCTTGTGCTGGCAGCGTATGAAAAACTGCTGGAGCAAGAAAACAAGCTGCTGCAGGCAGGGGTATCCATTACGGACGATGCCATGGTCGTAGAACGGATGACTTCCCAAAAAGTAAAGCTGGTAGAAGGTAGTTATCGCAATATCAAACTGACGACACCGGAGGATATGATCGTGTGCGAAAGCTATTTGAGGGAATAGATTCTGCCGAAAAAAACTGTATACGATACAAAAATGTCGTAAAACAAAAGCAATTTAAAAAAAATCAAAAAAAGTGAAAAAAGATGTTGACACTTTGAGATTCGTTTGCTAGAATAATCCTTGCGCTGACCGAGAGGTAAGCGAATGGAGAGGTATCGAAGTGGTCATAACGAGGCGGTCTTGAAAACCGTTTGTCCGCAAGGGCGCGTGGGTTCGAATCCCACCCTCTCCGGTCGGGAATTATCCCGCAGAGGTAATTTAAGATAGTAACTTATTCAGCTGTTTGGAGAAGTACCCAAGAGGCTGAAGGGGCTCCCCTGGAAAGGGAGTAGGTCGTTAATAGCGGCGCGAGGGTTCAAATCCCTCCTTCTCCGTTGGTATTTCTTAATATGAATTACCTTACAGAACCTTGACAAATAAACAGCAATGCAACCCTGAAAATTCTAAATAAAGAAT